>Ga0070741_10003869_pt1 | contig 35977 bp, 23 predicted proteins | sample Coa_R1_4_FD_66440 | JGI IMG/M metagenome (GOLD analysis project Ga0070741, IMG submission 66440) | Surface soil microbial communities from Centralia Pennsylvania, which are recovering from an underground coalmine fire - Coalmine... | ecosystem: Environmental > Terrestrial > Soil > Unclassified ... | reverse complement strand
CCGGCAACTACTCATTGCGCGCCGCTTGCTCGAGCGCGGGGTGCGCATGATCCAGCTTTGGCATGGTGCGGGTCAACCGTGGGACAACCACGATGATCTCGAAGAGAACCACCGCCGGCTGGCGCGCGAATGCGATCAGGGCATCGGGGCCCTGCTCGCCGATCTCAAACAAAGAGGCATGCTCGACGAAACGCTCGTTATCTGGGGTGGCGAATTCGGCCGCACTCCCACCGTGGAATTGCCCACGCCCGGCGCCAACGCCGGCAAGGTCAATGGCCGAGACCACAATCACCACGGCTTCAGCATGTGGCTGGCCGGGGGCGGCGTGCGCGGGGGATATGTCCACGGAGCGACCGACGAGTTCGGGTTCAAAGCGATGGAAAAGCCCGTGCATGTCCATGATCTCCACGCCACGTTGCTGCGGTTGCTCGGATTCGATCACACCAAATTGACCTTCCGGCATGCCGGCCGCGATTTTCGCCTCACCGACGTCTACGGCAACGTCGTGCCGGAGCTGATCGCCTGAATGGAGCCGCGCGGACACCATTTCCGCCGATTGCTTTTAACGGGCTACGTCGTCCTGACCGGCGCCACGGTTTGGAGCGCTAATAACACACAGCGCGAGCGAGAGGAATTCTTCGAAACGACAATCCGCCCCATCTTTGCCGAGCACTGCTACCAGTGTCACAGCGACAAAGCCGAAAAAATTAAGGGCGGACTGCGATTGGATAAACCGGATTTGCTTCTCAAAGGCGGCAAGTCGGGACCGGAAATCGTCGCCAGCGATCCAGATACCAGCCGGTTGATCAAGGCCGTGCGCTACACCGACCCGGACCTGCGAATGCCGCCCAAGGATAAACGTTTATCGCCGCACGAGGTCGCTGAGCTTGAGCTGTGGGTGAAGTCGGGGGCGTCGTTACCAACCGCGTCGGCCACAACGAGCGAAATGACCGGAATTGCTCAAGCTCGAGCGAGTCATTGGGCCTTTCAACCCGTTCGCAAGCCGGCCTTGCCTGAGGTTCAGAACACCGGCTGGGCACGCACGCCGATGGATAATTTCGTTCTTGCGCTCCTGGAAACAAACCATCTCAGACCGGCGCCGCCAGCCGATCGACGAACCTTGATTCGCCGCGTGTCTTATGATCTCACCGGCCTGCCGCCCACAGCCCAGGAAGTGGATGCCTTCGCCAAAGACGAGCACCCGGATGCGTACCAGCAAGTCGTCGAGCGCTTGTTGGCTTCACCACATTATGGTGAGCGCTGGGGCCGTTACTGGCTCGACGTAGCGCGCTATGCCGATACCAAAGGTTACCTCGCGGGTGGCGAAGAACGGCGGTATGCCTTCTCTTATACTTACCGGGACTATGTTATCGCCGCGTTCAACGACGACAAGCCATACGACCGGTTCATCACTGAACAACTGGCCGCCGATCTACTGCCCCAGGGAAAGGACAAGAAACCCTTGGCGGCCCTGGGTTTCCTGACGCTGGGGCGCCGCTTTCTGAACAATCAAAATGACATTATCGACGATCGCATCGACGTCGTGACGCGCGGCACAATGGCCCTGACGGTCGCGTGCGCGCGGTGTCACGATCACAAATTCGATCCCATCCCAACGCGGGATTACTACTCGTTGCATGGCATCTTTGCGAGCAGCCATGAGCCGGCGGAACTCCCCTTGCTGGAAGAGTTGCATGACTCCCCCAACTATCAGGACTATCTGCTCCAAAAAGCAAAGATTCAGCAAGAAATCGAGGATTTCAAAAGCAAGCAGGTCAAAAAATTCCTCGACGAGCTGCGAAAACATATTGGGGATTACTTGCTCGGCGCACACGAATCCCAATCACTTAAGGATCGCTCGAAGCTGGATACCTTCGCCGGCGAGCATAAGCTCAACCCGATTATTTTGCGCCGGTGGCTGGATGCGGCTCAGCAGAACCAGCCACCAATAATTTTCAAACCGTGGTTCGAGTTGTGCAAAGCCGAGAATGTTGCCGGCGATGCACCGGCCCTGCTGGTGCAACTGGCTCAACAACCAGATTTGAATCCAGTAATCACCAAAGCGCTGGCACAGAACGTCACCAATTCGCTTCGGCAGGCTGCGGACGTTTACAACAAAATCTTCACGGATATTGCCGCGGAATGGGAATCCTTCAAAGCCGACGCCATCAAACAAAACCTTCGCGAGCCAACACAACTGCCGGAAACCAATCATGAAGCCTTGCGCCAGGTGCTCTATGCCGAGAACGTGCCTTTCAATCCCCCGCGGTCCCAAATCGAGAGCATCGAAGCTCAGCCGATTAGTGATGGCACCGCCCCACTCTGCAATAAAATCGAAGCGTTGAATTGGACGCATCCCGGGGCGCCAGCCCGGGCCATGGCGTTGGTGGATCGCTCAAACCCAGGAAACTCCCACGTGCTTTTGCGTGGCAGTCCCGGCAATCCCGGCGAAGAAGTCCCGCGCCGTTTCCTGGAAGTGCTGAGCCCCGCTAACCGGCTCCCATTCACCAATGGCAGCGGTCGGCTGGAATTGGCCCGGGCCATTGCCAATCCCGACAATCCCCTGACCGCACGCGTATATGTGAACCGGGTCTGGTTGCATCATTTTGGCGAAGGCCTGGTCAAAACGCCCGGAGATTTCGGCGTGCGCACCGAGGCGCCAGTGCACCGATTGCTATTGGATTACCTCGCCGCTACTTTCGTTGAGCATGGATGGAGCACCAAGGAACTGCATCGGCAGATCGTACTCTCGGCCACATACCAGCAGAGTTGTGAGCCCTCTAATAATGACATAAATGTTGATCCCGAGAACAATCTGCTCTCGCACGTGAACCGGCAGCGGCTGGATTTCGAAGCTATGCGCGATACCCTCCTGGATTTGGCTGGCAAACTCGATCCGAACGTGGGCGGACTGCCGGTCGATCTCGAATCCGAACCATTTTCAACCAGGCGAACGGTCTATGGCTTAATTGACCGACAAAACCTGCCGGGCATGTTTCGCACCTTCGATTTTTCAAATCCGGATACGAGCAGCCAGCGCCGTTTCCAAACCACCGTTCCGCAGCAGGCTTTGTTCCTTCTGAACAGTCCCTTTGTCGTTCAACAGGCCCGTGAACTCGTGAAGCGGCCTGAAATCGCCGACGCCAAGAATGCCGCTGAACGAATCCAGGCACTCTACCGGGTCGTGCTGCAACGCTGCGCGGAGGAAAAGGAAGTCGTTTTAGGTGAAAAATTTCTCGCGCAACAACCCGCCCCAAACGCCAAGCTATCGCCGCTAGAAAAATACGCCCAAGTACTGCTGCTTTCCAACGAACTGATGTTTGTGGACTGACACGCTGGGGCGGAGCGCCGAGTTGCACTTGGCTTCAGGCACCGGCATTCCCACCGAGAGTTCAGTTCCTTGGGCTGTCTCGTGAATCCTAAGCCGACTGGACACGGCGCCCCGAAGGAATACCGTTTGCAACCGGCTTTTAGCTAAGAGCGTGTTTTGAATTCGGTTTGGAGTCCCGCCTTAGGTGGCCCGCCGCCAAACCGCTTGAAGGCGGGACTCCAAATCCAAGTGCCCACGCTCAAGCCGATGTTTTAAACACGCCCTAAGGCTGCTTTTCGACATTGACCGACATCAAGCGCAGCTGAGGCGGCTCGTGGTAATGCTCATCAGGAAACGCGGACTGGCCGGGGCTCCATCCCACGATCGTGCTCCACGCCCGCGTGTTCACCGGGCCGGAGGCTGTCGAAACCGTCGGCGGCAGGTTTGGTTCCTGTGAGGAAAACGGATTGAACAGATTCAGCACCCGCTTTGAAAAGTCGCCCGCCGACTTGGCTTTGAGCGTGGTGGCCACCGGGCCACTAACATGCACCGTGGTTTTGGAAATTGTATAGTCGACTGAATTCGTGTCCTTGGGCTCCGTCAGGCGCCATCGAAGAGTGGCCGAACTAGGCAACGTCAGGTGAGATGTATCGTGAACCGTCGCCGCATTTGTAAACGCCAGAGAATTGTTAGTCCCCGGGTTCATAGTCTGTGCTTTTCCTTGGCTCGCCACGAAAGCAACCGCAAAAACAACGAAGCATGCAGCCTTCATGAAGTACAAGACTCCCGTTTGGGCCGTCTGTCAAGGCAGCCCGGCGCTCGGACTTCCCAGTCAGGCTTGCCGGTCCGCAGAGATCCCCAACCGAACCTGGCGAATCGGAAGGTTTGGCGTCAGCAGGTTTTAATTCGTTACTGCGTGCGGCATGCCCGCGCCCCGGCCTCAGCGCAGCCATTCGTGCCGGTGTTCTTCGACGAATGAATCGTCGTTCAGATGAGGGTAGTCGCGATACACACGCTCGATCTGCTCAAGTTGGCCTGGGCTCACCGTTTCGGCAGGGTCCAAACACCACGCACCTTCGAGCAAGCCCTGTCGGCAGAGGACCTGGTGCAAGCCCGGGATGCACCCCGCGTACCCATTTGCCGCATCGAACAAAGCAGCGTTGGAATCGGTCACTTCAGCCGCCAGGCGCAAGAGATTCTGCGGAATGGGTGCACCGGAACACACCAATTTGCGGCATTCGGCATGCAATTCTACCGCATTGCTGGTCCAAACGGACCAGTGCCCCAACAAACCACCGACAATGCGCCGCTCGACCGGCCTGCCGGCCACTTGGAACCGGAAGAGCGTCAGCAAATCGAGCACGATATTGTCGTCGTTGCCGGTATAAAGAGAAATATCGTCGCGCCCTGACTCCGCCACTGCGCGAATCACCTCGAGGGTTTGATACCGGTTGAAGGGAGCAATCTTGATGGCAACAACGGAGGGGATCTCCGCAAAGCGCCGCCAGAAGTCAAATGGGAGCACGCGCCCGCCAGCGAGCGGTTGGAGGTAAAAACCAAAAATCGGAATGATCTCGGCCACGGCCTTGCAATGCTCGACCAACGCATCTTCGTGGGCGCTCTTCAGCGCAGCCATGCTGATCAGACCCGCGTCAAAACCCAGTCGCCGCGCCAGGGCCGCCTCCCGGAGAGCTTGTCGGAGCCCGCCACAAATTCCGGCAATCCGAACGCTACCCGGTGTGAAGGGGTGCCATTCCTCTGCCGCCAACGCTAAGACAGGCTCCAGCAACCCGACCTTCGGATCGTGAATGGCGAATTGCGTCGTGTGAACACCGACGGCGATGCCCCCTGCTCCAGCGGCGCGATAGTAGCGAAACAGCGCGCGTTGCCGGCGTTCATCGAGTTTACGCCTCGCGTCGAGAGCCAGCGGACAGGCCGGGATGACCAGGCCTTTGGCTAAGGCTTGCCGTGTCGTTTCAATATCGCCCATCGCGCGCCTCGAAATGAGTCGGTTTGCCCAGGTCGCGCCCGCCGCGTTTCACCCAGTGGGAGATCCAGCGCAACATCTTCTCGAGAGAAACCGAAGGCGTTCCCAATCGAGCGCACAACGGATTTGAATTCCCCAGCAGCGCCGTTCTGCTTTCCTGATCCCTGAAGGCCGGAGTCCGGCCGAGGAATTCTCCGAACGCATTGGCTGCCTGGCGTACTGAAAAAATCTCAGGACGGCACAAGTTCCAAGCCGAAGGCGGAGCGGTCGCCAGCGAAAGGGCGCGAATGACCATTTCATTGGCGTCGCCTTGCCAAATACAGTTGAAGTATCCATTGCCAAGGTCAATTGCTTCGCCTGAGTGGACTTTTCGCGCGATATCGACCAGTACGCCGTAGCGCAGTTCCACGGCATAAAACAATCGGAGCAGAGCGATCGGAATCTGTTGCGCCCGCGAGTGAAACTCGAACACGCGCTCGCGCGCCACCGCGGCATTGGCGTATTCGCCCACTGGTGTCAGGGGATCGGTTTCCACGGCACCTCCGTTATTAGGGTCGCTCAGAGGGTAGACGTTGCCTGTGGAAAGCGCCACGATCCGCGAATTGGAGAAACGTTCCGCAACCCGTGTAGGTACGATGGTATTCACCGCCCAGGTGGCGGAGGGATTCTCTGTCGTGCCAAACTTGAGCCCCACGAGGTAAAGGATGTTCGGCGCCACAGGAAGACTTTCTATTCCTCCCCGCTCGAGCAAATCGCAGCGGCGCGTCTCAATCCCGTGCCGGTTGAGCCGGGCTGGAAGTTGCTCGTCGGAGAAACGACTGGCCGCAATGATTTTAAGAGGATGGCCCGCCGCTTCGGCGGCGTTCCTGGCCAGCAACGCTAAGATTGGGCCCATTTTTCCGCCCGCGCCCAAAATAAGCAGCGGGCTTTCGAGGGTTTTGATAAACTCCACCAAGGCACGGCTGGGCCGGCTCAGCAACAGTTCGAGTTCATTCTCGGTTTCAATGCGCTCCGGCAGGTTGTCGTCGATCACAGCCATGGTCGAGGTTGGTACGCCGGTTATGCCCCACTGCAGCTCAAAAAGCAACGACGCGCAGTCACATTGTTGTAGCAGCGTCTCGACAGAACGGCGTACTGCTATCTTAAGCGCGGAATTATGGCGGCGCTCTACCGAGACGCCGCTGCGGGCGAGGTGAGGCTCAGCCTCGTTTGCGGGCAACGCCGCTTTTAAGAGCGGCGCGCCGCACAGCGTCGGCCACGCGCTGCACCACCTCGCGATTGAATACGCTTGGAACAATGTACTCCCGGCTCAACTCGCCGGGGGCGATGCAAGCGGCAATGGCGCGCGCGGCGGCCTGTTTCATGCCCTCGGTAATTTGGCGCGCGCGCACATCCAGGGCGCCGCGAAAAATACCGGGAAAAGCGAGGACGTTGTTGATCTGGTTCGGATAATCACTCCGGCCCGTGGCCATGATAAAGGCAATCCGCGCCGCATCCTCGGGCATGATTTCCGGTGTCGGATTCGCCAAGGCAAAGATGATCGGCCTGGGCGCCATGTGTTTCAAGTGGCGCGCCTCCACGGTTCCCGGGCCGGAGACGCCAATAAATACATTAGCTCCCCGCAAGGCGTGCTGGCAGCGGCCGGAAAGCTTGCGCGGGTTGGTATGCTGCACCAGCCAGGCCTTGCTTTCGTTGAGCTGTGGCAATCGGCCCTCGTGCAGAATCCCTTCGCGATCGCAAACGACGATGTCGCGCGCGCCGCCGCGCAACAGTATGCGGGTCACGGCCATGCCTGCGGCACCGGCGCCGGAGACAACAATACGCGCCTGTTCGAGGGTGCGCTGCGAGAGTTTGAGCGCATTGAACAAAGCCGCCAGCACGACTACGGCTGTCCCGTGTTGGTCATCGTGGAAAACCGGGATATCCAGTTCTTCCTGCAGCCGGCGCTCAACCTCGAAACAGCGTGGCGCGGAAATATCCTCCAGATTGATGCCGCCAAATCCGACAGACAGATTTTTGACGGTCGCGACAATCTCGTCGGGATCCTTCGTCCGTAGGCAAATCGGGTAGGCATCGATGCCGCCAAATTCCTTGAACAACATCGCTTTGCCCTCCATGACGGGCAGGGCGGCTTCCGGGCCAATGTCGCCCAACCCGAGCACAGCGGTGCCGTCGCTGACCACGGCGACGGAGTTGCCTTTGATCGTCAACTGCCAGACTTTACGATGATCGGCAGCAATGGCTTCACAGACACGAGCGACGCCCGGGGTGTAGGCCATCGAGAGAGTGTCGCGCGTCGTGACGGGAACCTTATTGCGAATGCCCAGTTTGCCCCCGAGGTGCAGCAGAAACACCCGGTCGGAGACGTTGATGACCTTGACCTTGGGCAAGCTCCGAACCGAGGCGACGAGTTCTTCCTGGTGCGCGGCATCGCGCGCCCGCACCGTTATGTCGCGGGTCATGAGTTTTGAATCCGGCGTGACGATGTCGACGGCGCCCAAGTCGCCTCCGTGTTTGCCAATCGTGCTGACGACCCGGGCGAACATCCCGACCCGGTTGGGGTAAGCCACTCGGATGGTGAAGCTGTGGCTGACGGAAGGAGTGAGCGCTTGATGTTTCAATTCAGTTGGGCGGGGACTTTTTCGATCTTGCCATTGAGCGCGCCGTGCTGACCGTTACGCTCGGGAGATTTGAGCACGTCATTGACCCGGTCGAGCGCATTGCTCAGTTCAAGCCGCACGGCTTCGAGCTTTTTCTTCTCTTCGAAATTAGGATCGACAGGTCTTGCCGCTGGAAGCCCGAGAATCTCCCGGGCACGATCCAGAGCCGCATCGATGTGCGGGCACACATTTTCGCGGCCGAGCCGATCGATGAAACCCGCCCTTTCCATGACCATGAGCGGATTGGTATGTGGCGCGCTCAGAACGAGGTGCTTGCCGCGTTTGCGCAATTTCTCGTAAAGGTCCTCAAGTGCATTGAGCCCGGTAGCATCCATCGCCACCACCTTGCGCATGCGCAGAATCAAGACTTCGGGTTCCTGGCTTACTCGTTTGAGCACGCTTTCGAGCTTATCGACTGCGCCGAAGAAGAACGCGCCCATCATGCGATAGACCATCACTCCCTTCGGGACTTCTTTGCCAACCAACGAATGGTGCGAACCCTCCGTTTCAGTGCTTTCGTCCACGGCCATAATTTGTGTGGTTTCGGACGAGCGTTTGATGAAGAGCACGGCGGCCAGCACCATTCCAATTTCCACCGCCACGGTCAGATCGACGACCACGGTCAAAGCGAAGGCGGAGAGAAACACGGCACTGTCGCAGATCGGCCATTTGCGCAGGCGGCTGAAGTTGTGCCACTCGCCCATATGGAAGGCGACATTGACGAGCACGGCGCTGAGAGTGGCCAGCGGCACAAACTTCGCCAGCGGCGCGGCCACGAGAATGATGACCAGCAAGGTCAGGGCGTGGATCATTCCCGCGACGGGTGTGCGGGCACCGCTCTTGACGTTGGTCGCCGTGCGCGCAATGGCGCCGGTGGCGGCGATGCCGCCGAACAACGGGCTCACGATATTGGCGATGCCCTGGGCGATGAGTTCCTGATTTGCATCGTGCCGGTCATCGACCATGCCATCGGCCACCACGGCGCAGAGCAAGGATTCAATCGCAGCGAGCAAGGCAATGGTCATGGCTGGGTGGAACAAATGCTGGATATTGTCCCAAGAAAGCTGGGGAAAATGGGGTTTAGGCAAGCCTTGCGGGATGCCGCCAAAGCGGCTGCCAATGGTCTCGACGGGCAGGTTTAACAGACCGACAGCTACCGTGCCCAGAACCAGCGCGGCAATTGAACCCGGCACACGCCGCTGCCATTTTTTAGGCCAGAAGAGAATAATCGCCAATGAGGCGCTAGCGAGGCAAAGGGTCGGCCACTGTAAGGTGCCCAGGTGTTCACCGAGGACCTTCATCTTCTCTGCGAAGTCGGAAGGTACTTTGTCCACACGCAGTCCGAAAAAATCTTTGATTTGCGTGCTGAAAATCAGCACGGCGATGCCGCTGGTGAAGCCCATCGTCACCGGGTAAGGAATGTACTTAATCATCGTGCCCATGCGCGCCACGCCCAAAGTCACCAGGAGCCCACCGGCCAGAATCGTGCAGATGATCAGATTATCGAACCCGTACTTGGCGCCGATTCCGAACAGAATCACGATGAAGGCGCCCGTCGGCCCGCCAATCGATACCTTGGTGCCACCGAGGCCCGAAATGATGAACCCGGCAATCACCGCGGTAAAGATACCGGCTTCGGGCTTGACGCCCGACGCAATGGCAAACGCCATCGCCAGCGGCAGCGCGACAATACCGACGGTGATCCCGGCGATCAGGTCAGGAACAAAGTCTTTGCGCTGATACCCTTTGAGGGTCTCGAATAAGCGGGGACGAAACGGAACGTTAAAGGTCATGAGCTTCGTGGGAGTAAAGACGGGCCGAAGATACCTCGCTTCGTGGCTGGCTCAGACACTCGGGCGGGTTGCACTGCGGGCAACGGCACCTGCTGGAGAACGTGGATAATGCCGGCAGCATCGGTCGCGCTATTCAATTGCTTAACCAAAACCGAGTCCTGGCTTAGCCGCGCGACTGCGGCAATCAGATTCAAATAGTTCCGGGCTTCATCCTCCGGCACCGCAAAAAGCAGGAGCAGTCGAACTGGACTTCCTGAGTAGCCTAGCCAATGGACGGGTTGCGCCAGGCGGCCCAGCGCAAAACAAAGCCGAGGCAAACCTTTGAGCCGCCCGTGCGGCATGGCCCATCCGCACGGTAGTGAAGTCGGGCTGAGAAACTCGCGCGCAAGGACCGCATCATAAAACGCGGTGCCGTCATTCAGGCACGCTTGCCTACGCAGGAGCAGGCAAAGCTCCGCGATAACTGAGCTTGGCGTGCGGCTCTTCAATTCAGGAATTACCAGGTCTGGCCTTGTAAAATCGGCTAGTGTTTTCGCGGGCGGACTGGAAGAGAAAGGAAACATGCGCAACGCCTTTGGTCTGGTTCAGAATAAACGAAGTTGAACCGGCGCAAGGCCAGCGCCGTCAGCAGCAACCATCAAAAGAGCTCGAATCGACACAAAGCAGAGAAGCCAAGCAAAGTTTGTGCCGAAAACAAGGGAGTACCGGTGTACAAGTTGAATCGCAGTTACTTACATCTGGTAGACTGGACTATTTTGGCGCCATGAACGGTGCTGGCTCTGTCGCTTTGTGCACTTGTTGCACATTGTGGATGGCCCTTGTGCAGCGGCACGGACGCGAACACAGCACTCCCGGATCCCAATCCAGGAGGTTGCCACATACTAGCAGCAGGTCGTAGCCGCGCGCTTCAGCGTTGCTGCAAGCGGTAGAACCAGGCGGCCTGGTCAATCGGTAAGGCGACACTCCAGCGATTGGCGCTTAGGATGGGCGCGACGGTTACCATGGTCCAAGGAGCTCCCGCGCCGAGAGCCGGGGCGCGATACAAATCGAATGGGCCGCTTAAGGCTGGCCAGGACAGAGTGAGCTGGCCGGGGGAGGCACCTGCTGAAATGGTCAGAGCCGGCACGCCCTGCGGAAAGTCATTCGTTCCAGGCGATCCATTGAGTTCAGTCGAAGGTCGCCAATTGCCGGCCAAGCCCCAGGCGGTGCTGCTGGCATTGGGATCGACGGCGACTAACGAAAACCCGCCACCGTCAGTGCTCGGATACCACGCGGGCGAGTACCAGAAATCCAGAATCGGCTCGCCCAGGGGGCCGAACAAGGTTAGTTCATCGCCTTGATTGCTGAGTGAGCCGGAGAACTCGCCCGCTACCGGGAGGCCGCTGCCGTAGCGCGAGGTAAAGGCAGGAAGGTTATGAACAACTACGACACTGTCGCCCGGCTTCAGAAGCAGAGGTTCCCAGGAGTATGACTGAGCCAGGACGTTATCTATATCGACCGTACTTACGAGACCACCATTACGAGCCGCGAGCTCGAGCCGGGTGTTGCCCAGTGTCGGCCCGTTCAACGATAGGTTGGTAAAGACTACCACCGGAGTCCCGGGTACGCCCAGCGAGTTGGGAGTAAGGGTCCAAGTCGTGGAGACATGTCCGTTGGTCGCATCCAACTGCACATGGGCATGGTGAAAGACGCCGGAAGCCAGAGAGATCGTTTGGAGTGGCAGCGGAACACTGGCAGACAGCGCACGATTCCAGTAGAGCGAGGCGTCGTTGAAAAGCCCGGATGGACTGAACGCCAGGTCGAGAGCCAGGGCATTGGAGACAAGCGGGACATCCGTAAAGGTCGAGGCCGTCGTGCCGCGACCAGTTGTTCCGAATTGGTCAGCGGGCAACAGAAGCAGTGAAAGCCCCGCTGCGTTGGCGGCAGTTTGCGAAAAAGCAACGCTTACGTTGTCCAGGTCGTGTGACGCCCAGGCGCCGCCCGTGCGCGCGCCAAAAGCGACTCTTGCCTGGTAAGGCACTACCCCTGTGACCAGGACATTTTCCATCACGCTTTCGGTTGGACCAGGTGTGCCATCGATGTCCGGGGTGAGGCGAACCGTGACATAGGCATTATTCCCGGCGAAGGACACGATGATCTGGGCACGATTGAATTTTCCGTTCGAAAGCAAAAACGATGGGGTAAACGCATTACCGATTTGTGAGCTGTTCCAGTGCAGCGAAACATGGTTGTTATTCGGTTCCTGCGCAGTGGAAGCATTGGCATACACGTCGAAACCAACGCCGAGCGAACCGCTCAGGTTTGGCTCCTCGCTAAAGAGAGGTCCGGCGCCGGTGCTCCCGTAGGCCGCAGTGCTCAATAAAGCGAAGCCCAAACCATCGGCGGGTGTGCCGCTTGCGGGAGGCGTGATGCGGAAATCGAACGTGGCAACGACCGAATTAAAGGCGCCCTGAGCCACTAATGGAAACGCGACGGCTCCCAACTGTGCGCCGGAAGACGGCACCAGGCGCAGAAAACTGCCGGCTGAACCGGCATCCGCCGGGAGAATGACTGGCGCCACGGAGCCATTGTGGCTCAGAGTGTAGCTCGTGCCTGGCAAATCAAAATCCTGAAGGACCGAGCCCGACAGTGAGTTGCTTGGTCCGGAGGTGGAAGCGCGGAAATCGAAGTCGAGCGCCAACCGATCACAACGGCCAGTCGACGTTTGATCAAATGTAATCCGGTTCCGGGAAATATTGGTCGTGCTGTCGAGGAGCCGCAGATAACTGCCGGCCGGACCATTGTTGGTGAGGTATGGTCCGGGCGGCTGTGCGAGAGTCGAAGCGAGGAATGGCGTGCCTGGGCCGTCGAAATTGTTCGAGGTGGCGATGCCGGCAGAAGTTAGCTGATTGGGCGCAAATACATAGTTCACGCCGCCGCCGATGCGCGCCCCGGCGAGGTCGATGACATTAGTGCCAGTGTTTTGGACTTCAATGAATTCGAAGTCTTTGTCGGAATATGGACTGTTCGTCGGAGGGGGCAATGGGTGGTAATTAATTTCCGTGATCCGCAAAGCCGGCACCTGGCTGATCCAGAGCGCGCGCAAGGCCGGGCTCCAGGCGTTGGTATAAAAGGTCCGCGCTACAATGGCCACATTACTACTGAGTGGAGTTGCGCCGGTATATAAACGAGCCGACCCGGCAATACCACCGCCACCGGCTCGCGGATCCGAGGCGTCCAAGGTGAAATAAGTTGAACCCACGGCGACTTGAAAAGAGAGCAATCCGCCATTGGTCGACAAAACCGGGGCGGGCAGAAACTGTTGATCGATCCAAAGATATCGCCCAAGGACAAATATTTTGAACTGGCTAATGATCCCATCGTAAGTGGTCGGGTTCACATAATCCACATCCCACCCGCCCGCCGCGCCGTTGGGATTTGGCCAGACGTACGTGCCCAGGCGCGGCCAGGTGGCGAAATCGCGGGCCTGGGCTTCCCAGAGATAATTCGTAAGCTGGTCGACTCGGGCAAACAGGTTGGTAGGGTTAAACACGTTCAAGCGCAGGGCGCCCCACCGATCGATGATTTTCTGGAAAAAATCCGGATCCGTGCGAAGGCGCCGCAGCCAGATATCGTCGCTGTCGCCCAGCTGTTGGTAGTACCAACCATTGGTTTTACCGCCCTCGGCATAATTGGCGTTGCCCCAGCTTAGATCCCAATCCCAGATCGGCCCTTCACTGAGTTTTCCAAGCCGATCCTTGCTCATGTAATTACTGATCCGGATCCCGTCGATGTTTTTGGAGTATTCAACAATCCAGTGGTAATCGACAAAAGAATCGGTATCGAGATAAGCGGCATAGCCGAGGTCCGGATCAAGCCATTGCGATCCGTACAGCGCCGCCTCAAGCTGGCTCACGTACGACGCCATATAGCTGTACTGGGCGGGAGTCAGGACGTCCGGGGCAGGACGATTGACGATCAGCTGTTGGCCGCTGCTCGTATTGATCAGCACATCGGTGGCGTCGTTTATTTTATCTTTGGAAATAATGTACCCTCCGCTGACCTGCGGCATCGCGTTGTCGGCTGAACTTAGCTCCGCAATCGCAACCCGGTTGGGGTCGATCCGGATTCGCTCAATCAAGATGTAAATGCCCTGGTAATCTTCGATATTTATTTTCCCCCGCGTCGAGCGCAGAAACAATTCCACGTATTGGCAACGAACCGCGTAATGGCCCATCGCCCGAAAGATTTCCTCCGTCAGCACATTGTTCAGAAAGGTCTTGTCGTCATAGGATGGATATAGAAGCCAGTCATTGCCCGAGGGAAAGTTCAGCAGCGGATAATTCAGGGACGTGTCCTGTTCCGAATCGAGTTCGATGGCGAAAGGCTGCTTGGGAAAACTCAGAGACGATGAGCCGTGCAGCCCAATGCCGAGGCGGCCGATATAATCCGGGGCACTCGTTAAGCTTACACGCCCGGTTGTGGCATTGGTCGGGATGAAGACGCCATAGGCGCTGACTTTGGAACCGTCCGGAATCGTCTGGCCCAGCGTGTCCACCAGGACCAGCGGAAGGTTGCTGGTGAACTTCGAGACGCTGTAGTCGCCGAGCAAGTAGTTGGCGGCAGTTACCGCGCCCCAAACTCCGCTAAACGAAGCCCGCGCGCGGAACGCTGCGTTCGTGGTCAGAAGAATGGACCCGGTGTAAACCGCTGAACTGGCGGTTGGCGTCGAACCGTCCACTGTATAGTAGATCGCTTGAGCACCGGAAGGAGCGGCCAGGGTGATCGTTAGAGATAGACTCGTGTAAACACCCGCAGGGGGCCAGAAGCTGACGGTGCCCGGCACCACGGGCGAAGCGGTCGTATTATTCCAGGCCCCGGGCGTAGGCCGGGCCAGATAACCCGGCGGTCCCGCCAGTGTTGCGTCGGTGCTGGTGCTCATGACGTAACCGTAGGAAACGTCAGCAACCTGCGGCGGAAATGCGGGCGCAAATTCACTGGTTTTAGTCACACCATCGGGCATGACCAGTGCCACGTATTCTCCCGAGCCGCTCAGTTTGAAACTCGTATGCAGCGGTGCTCCGGCTACTGCCCGGTTCTTGTTCGAGGCGAAAACGACCAAAAACCCATGGGCGGCCAGGTTGGTGGACGGGAAGCGCCATTGCGTCAGGTTGGTGGACTGGTTCGAAAGATACCAGCCGGCCAGGTTTACGGAATTACTGCCGGAATTGTACAGCTCGATCCAATCGGAATAAGCGCCGTCTTCGTCCTTCAGCACCGTATTGTTAACGGCCATGAACTCGGAAATGAACACGCCGGCAGAAGCGACTTCCGGGCGGCAAAGCACCAACCCTAGCGCTAGCACTGCCGCGTGAAAGAGGAAACGAAAACGAGGGAAAGAGACCAAAGGCCGGTGAGACCCATCCCGCTCACCGCAACAGCTCAAATGCACCGGGTCAGATTAAGTAACCTGACTGATAATGCAAGAACGGAGTGTGCCACTGCTGAATCGTTGGTGATTCAGGTTCGCTGAGGCGAAAAACAGCGTTTCAACCACGGATGGAAAGGGATAAACACGGATAACCAAAAGACTTGCCGCAGGACGCGGGGCCCGCGCCGGGAGGTGAGCCTACCGAGGCGGCACCTGATCCGTGTTCATCGGTCTTCATCCGTGGTTACTTGGCTTCCGACCTTGGCGTCTTCGCGTCTTTGCGTGATCCGCCCCCACCGAGAATCTCACGCCAAGCCGCCAAGCCGCAAAGAGGGATGCGCTTGGGCCGGGAACCCGTGACTTGAAGAAGTGGCGAGTGACGAGCCAGAAGGACAGGGTCCCACCTTCGGATGCTGAACCTAAAACAGCGTTTCAACCACGGATGGAAAGGGATAAACACGGATAACCAAAAGACTTGCCGCAGACGCGGGGCCCATGCCGGGAGGTGAGCCCACCGAGGCGGCTCCTGATCCGTGTTCATCGGTGTTCATCCGTGGTTAATTGGCTTCAGACCTTGACGTCTTCGCGTCTTTGCGTGATCCACCCCCACCGAGAATCTCACGCCAAGCCGCCAAGCCGCCAAGCCGCAAAGAGGGATGCGCCTTGGGCCGGGAACCCGTGACTTGAAGAAGCGGCGAGTGACGAGCCCGAAAGACAGGGTTCCACCTTCGGATGCTGAACCTAAAACAGCGTTTCAACCACGGATGGAAAGGGATAAACACGGATAACCAAAAGACTTGCCGCAGACGCGGGGCCCGCGCCGGGAGCTGGGCGCACCGAGGCGGCACCTAATCGGTGTTCATCGGTGTTCATCCGTGGTTAATTGGCTTCAGACCTTGGCGTCTTCGCGTCTTTGCGTGATCCACTCCCACCAACTCACGCGGAGGCGTGTCTACATTGAGAGAACTGATAGCCGACCAGTTTTATCGATTAAGCCTCTCGCCGCCAGCTCGCGTAGGTTCAGGCGAAATCAACGAACCAACACGCAACTTAAAATTCTGACTTATGGCGAGACTTCAATTCAAAGCTGGCGGATATGGAGAACGGGAATTGCGAGCCGGCACGAATCGACTGGGGCGAGCCGAGCACAACGACCTTAGCATCGATCACCTGAGTGTGTCCGGAACACATTGCGAGGTGGTCCTGGGCTGCGGGCAGATCACCGTGCGCGATTGCAATTCCACCAATGGAACCTTTGTGGATGGCAGGCCGGTCAAGGAAGCGCCCTTGAGGGAAGGCCAGACCCTGCGCCTCGGAGAGGTTGAATTGCTGGTAACGGATGCTGACATTCCGGTCAGCATTCCCAAATTCGAGGCCCCGATCGTGGTTTCCCCGCCGGTGATGCTGCCGGGCGGAGCGCTGTCCTGCCGTCAGCATCCTGGCGCCGAGGTAGTTTGGCGTTGCAACAATTGCAGCGAGTTGCTCTGCGACCAGTGCATTCACCGACTGCGTCGGCGTGGAGGAAAGCTGCTCTGCCTGTGCCCCCGGTGCAGCTTTCCGGTGCAGCGCGTAGCTGTGGAAAAGAAGAAAAAGAAAACTCTGGTGCAGCGATTGCGCGAGACGACGAGATTATTGTTCGGGAAGGGAAGCGGAAACTGAGACCGCCACGTTGTTCATGTTCCTTTCATAAACCACAGAGGCACAGAGACACAGAGGGACGCAAGTACGTCAGGATTTTCTGTTTCGTCCTTGGCCCTCCTCCGTGCCGCGGTGCCTTCGTGGTTCATGCTCTTTAGGAAAACCAGGCCCAGAGACACGGAGGCGCGGGGGCATTGACCGGCAACGTTGATCTTACCTTGTAAAGAGTCGCGCGGCTGGGCTACATTTCGGCTAATGCTCGCAAACAGCCGATCTAAGCGCTTTTGGAGCGCCCAAGCTGAGCGGCGCGCGAATCATCGGCGGCTTAGGCCCGCACGCGGAACGACAGCGCGGTCATTGCCGTGGTTCGGCGTGGTGTTGCTGGTGGCGTGGATCTTCATGGCGCATGACCAGGGGGTTGGCGCCGCCGAGGCATCGGACAAAGTGGATTTCAATTTCCAAATCCGGCCGATCCTGGCGGACCGCTGCTTCAAGTGCCACGGACCGGACGAGAAAGCGCGCAAAGCCAAACTGCGCCTGGATCAGCCGGAGAGCGCTTTTGCTGTGCGCGACCCGCAAAAGCACACGCGAGCGATCGTTCCTTCGCATCCGGAGCAAAGTGAACTGGTGCGTCGCATTAATACGAAAGATGACGACGACCGGATGCCCCCCCCGGCAAGCAATCTCAGCTTAAACGACGAGGAGAAAGAGCTGCTGGGACGCTGGGTCGCGCAGGGGGCCCAGTACCAGCAGCATTGGGCTTTCATTTCGGTCCAAAAACCGGCGGTTCCGAAGCCGGAAGATCCCACCGCGGCTCACAATCCCATTGACGCGTTTGTGACCGAGCGGCTGGCGCGAGAAGGGCTGCACCTCATGCCGGAAGCAAGTCGCGAGACGCTGATCCGGCGTCTGAGTTTCGACCTGCGCGGACTCCCGGCCAGTTTGCAGGAAATCGATGAGTTCCTGGCCGACCAATCCAACAACGCCTACGAACGCGTCGTGGACAGATTTCTGGCCTCACCCGCTTACGGCGAGCAACTGGCGAATGATTGGCTGGACCTGGCGCGTTTTGCTGACACTTACGGTTACCAAAATGACGTGGGACGCGACATGTCCCCCTGGCGCGATTGGGTCATCCGCGCTTTCAACGAGAATCTTCCTTACGACCAGTTTATTGAATGGCAACTCGCCGGCGACCTGCTCCCCTCCCCCACTCCGGACCAGGTGCTGGCTACGGCGTTCAACCGCTTGCACCGCCAGACCAATGAAGGCGGCAGCATCGAGGAGGAATTCCGGATCGAATATGTCTCCGACCGCGTGGCGACCGCCGGCACGGCTTTCCTCGGGCTAACCCTGGGCTGCGCGCGGTGCCACGACCATAAATACGATCCGATTAGTCAAAAGGATTTCTATAGCATGTCGGCGTTCTTCAACAATATTGACGAATCGGGGCTGTACTCGCATTTCACGCGGGCCACGCCGAGCCCATCGCTGCTGCTCTATAAGGCCGGCGAGGAGAAGAAGCAGGAAGCGCTGCTGGAGAGAATCAGGGCCAAAGAAAGGGCGCTGGCGAGTTTGAGCCAGGATACGCAGGCTTTTGGCGCATGGCTGGCTGCCGGCTCCAATTCCATCCCCATACCGCAGCCCGTCGCAGCTTTCGCCTTTGACGAGGTTAAAGATGATGCCACCGCCAATCGCGTTGGAACGAACTTTGCCCAGCTCTTCGATAGCCCCACGCTCGAGGATGGTAAAATCGGCAAGGCACTCAAATTCAGCGGCGACAACTCGGTCGTGTGCAAAGGCAGCGGCGCTTTCAACCGCACCAGCCCGTTCAGCTTCAGCTTATGGCTCGAGCCAATGGAGAAACAAGAACGCGCGGTCATCTTTCATCGATCCCGTTCCTGGACCGATTCGGGAAGCCGCGGATACGCGTTGCTGCTGGAAGATGGCAAACCCAGCTTCAGCTTGATTCATTTTTGGCCGGGAAACGCCTTAAAAGTTGCCGCCGATACCGAGCTGCCGACCAACCAATGGTCACATTTAACGATCACGTACGACGGGTCAAGCCGCGCCGCGGGAGTACGCCTGTATCTCAACGGCCATCCCCTGCCACTGCGCACGGTTCGTGACAACCTGTACAAAGACATCGTGCATCGCAAAGAATGGGGCGACGCGGACGTCGATGAAGTGCAACTGACGCTGGCCGCAAGATTCAGAGATTCGGGATTCAAAAATGGGTTGATTGATGAGTTCGAAGTGTTCGATCGCTCCCTCTCCCCCGGCGAGGTCCGGCTCCTCGCGGGCGCCAAGGCAGGTGAGCCCTCTGGCGAGGAACTGCAGGCTTTTTACCTGACTCGTTTGGATCAGCGGTATGAAGCTCTGCGCACGGAACTCCAAAACCTGCGCGAAGAGGAAAACCGACTGATCGATGATGTGCCGGAGATCATGGTGATGAAAGAGATGCCTGAACGGCGCGCGACCTATCTGCTCAAGCGAGGCGCGTACGACGCGCGCGGCGACCGCGTGGAACCGGATACACCCGAAAGGATCTTTCCCTTTGCCAAGGATCTTCCGCGCAACCGGCTCGGCCTGGCCAAATGGATGATCGATCCTCGCAATCCGCTGACGGCGCGCGTCGCAGTCAACCGCGCCTGGCGCATGCACTTTGGCCACGGCCTGGTGCTTACGGAGGAGGATTTCGGCACGCAAGGTAAGCTGCCGACTCATCCTGCGTTGCTGGATTGGCTCGCGGCCACGTTCGTGGAAAGTCGTTGGGACCTCAAGGCGCTCCATAAGCTCATCGTTATGTCCGCGACGTACCGCCAATCTTCGCAAGCCAGCCCGGAACTGCTGGCTAAAGATCCGGATAACCAACTGCTGGCCCGCGGACCGAAACACCGGTTGCGGGCCGAAGAAATTCGCGACAACGCACTCGCGGTCAGCGGACTGCTCTCGCCGAAAATTGGCGGTCCGAGTGTGCGACCCTATCAACCCGAAGGTCTATGGGAGCAATCCGGAACGGCGAGTCATTATACCCAGGACAAAGGCGAAGGTCTGTACCGCCGCAGCCTGTATACCTTTTGGAAACGGATCGTGCCCCCGCCGAGTATGCTAATCTTTGACGCTCCCACCCGTGAAGTTTGCACCGCCCGGCGCGAAACGACCACCACGCCGCTGCAGGCATTGGTCCTGCTGAATGACCCGCAGTTCATTGAAGCGGCGCGCGTCATGGCGGAGCATTTGGTGGGCCAGTGCGGTCAGGATACGACCGCCTGCATCACCCGCGGTTTTCGCCTCAGCACCGGACGTGAACCCAAGCCACGCGAATTGGCCCTGCTGCAACAACTCTACGAAGAACAGTTGAAGCACTTCCAATCCGACCCGGCCGCTGCCGAGCAATACCTTAAAATCGGCGAACGCCCAGTAGACAAAGGATTGCCCGCACAGCAACTGGCCGCGACCGCAGTCCTTGCCAGCGCACTGATGAACCTGGATGAGTTCGTGACTGAACGATGAACGCACCAAATCAACAATTCCTGTCCGGCCCCGGCCCGTCGCGGGCGCTGTGCACCGGGCCTTTACCGGCGGCCGGCCTGTCCCGTCGTCATTTCCTGAATCGCTTCGGCATGGGCCTGGGCGGCATCGCCCTGGCACACCTGTTCCGGCCTTTCAACTCCGATGCCGCAGACATCCCCAATCCAAGCCACGGCGGCAATTTGACAACGCTGCAGTTTCCTCCCAAAGCGAAGCGAGTGATTTACCTGTTTATGGCCGGCGGCCCATCGCAGCTGGAGACCTTTGACTACAAACCGCTGCTCAACCAGCGCAACGGCGAGGACCTCCCGGAATCGGTGCGCATGGGCCAGCGGCTCACCGGGATGTCGGGCAACCAGGCGGTGCTGCCCCTGGCCGGTTCGATTTACAAATTCCAACAACACGGCAAGGCCGGCGCGTGGGTGAGCGAATTGCTGCCGCACACCGCCAAAGTCGTCGATGACCTCTGCTTCGTTCGGTCGATGTACACCGAGGCGATCAATCATGATCCGGCCATCACTTTCATGCAGACCGGCTCGCAACTTTCCGGCCGGCCCAGCATTGGCTCCTGGCTCAGCTACGGCCTGGGCACCGACAATGAGAACCTGCCGGCCTTTGTGGTCCTGATCACGCCTGGCAAAGTCGATCAGCCGCTCTATGCGCGGCTCTGGGGCAGCGGCTTTCTGCCCTCCGAATACCAGGGCGTTCAATTCCGGTCCGGTAAAGAACCCGTGCTGTATCTGGATAATCCGGCGGGTGTGAGTGCCGACAGTCGTCGCTCGATGCTCGATCGCTTGCGGGAAATCCAGCAATTTCAACGAACCCAATTCGCGGATCCTGAACTGGACGCGCGTATCGCTCAATATGAAATGGCGTTCCGGCTGCAAACCTCGGTTCCCGAAGTCATCGACAATTCGAAAGAACCCGAGAGCGTCTTTGAGTTGTATGGGCCGGACTCACGCAAGCCCGGCACCTTTGCCGCCAATTGCCTGCTGGCGCGACGCCTCGCCGAGAAGGGAGTGAAGTTCATCCAGCTCTACCATCAAGGCTGGGATCAGCACGGCAATTTACCAAAAGGAATTGCCAACCAATGCCGCGAAACGGATCAGCCCGCGGCGGCACTGATTACCGACCTCAAACAACGCGGGTTGCTCGACGACACACTCGTCGTGTGGGGCGGCGAGTTTGGCCGCACCAATTACTCGCAAGGCAAGCTCACCAGCACTGATTACGGCCGGGACCATCATCCGCGCTGCTTTACGGTCTGGATGGCGGGCGGCGGCGTGAAACCAGGATTAGTTTTCGGTGAGACCTGCGAATTTGGATATAACATCGTGAAAGACCCCGTCCACGTGCACGATTTCCATGCCACGATGTTGCGCCTGTTAGGCATCGATCACGAGCGCCTCACTTTTAAGTACCAAGGCCGCCGCTTCCGTCTCACCGATGTTTTCGGCAAAGTTGTGGAACCGGTGCTGGCGTAATCGGCCGGAGCATTTATTAGGCGCCCCGGCGCGCGAACTTCCAGTTCGCATAGACCTGCAAACTGTTTTGGCGCAAAAAACGAGTCAGACGCGGGCAGGCAGTCGGGCGTTGCTGCGGGCAGGCATGCCCGCGCGCCGGTGCGCGAACTTCTAGTTCGCAGAGACCTGCAAACTGTTTCTGGCGCAAAAAGGAGTCGGACGCGGACCGGGGCAATCGGGCGTTGCTGCGAGCAGGCATGCCCGCGCCCCGGCGCGCGAACTTCCAGTTCGCAGAGACCCGCAAACTGTTTCCGCCGCAAAAACGAGTCGGACGCGGACCGGGGCAATCGGGCGTTGCTGCGGGCAGGCATGCCCGCGCGCCGGCGTGCGAACTTCCAGTTCGCAGAGACTCGCAAACTGTTTCTGGCGCAAAAACGAGTCGGACGCGGACCGGCAGTCGGGCGTTGCTGCGGCAGGCATGCCCGCGCGCCGGTGCGCGAACTTCCAGTTCGCAGAGACCCGCAAACTGTTTTGGCGCAAAAAACGAGTCAGACGTCGGATGTGTGGTCGGGCTGGTCTAGGCGCGCGCGCCGGAACCACCTGCACCCGCACCGCCGATCCAGGAACTTGTCGCCTGCCAGCCTGAGGAGGACTGCGGCAGCGACAATGACGCCCCCCGGGAGGGCTGGCCCGCAACCCAGGCAGCGTTGATGTTCTTCACCAATTCGATCAGGGCATTGAATCCAATCGGCTTGACCAGGTAAGAATCGGCACCACCCGCGTAGGCCTGCTGGATATCGTCCTGCAGTTCCGAACCTGAGAAGATAACGACTGGAAGACTGCCCACCTCGGGATGGTTGCGAATCCACCGGAGCACATCAAATCCCGTTGCGCGAGGCATCTTGAGATCCAGCAAGACCAACGAGGGCAATGGATACGTTCGCCGATCAGCGTAGCGGCCACGGCCATTGAGGTAAGCCATCGCCTGCTCGGCGTCAGTCACGTTTTGCACCGCGAATTGAACCTTGGCGCGCCGCGCCGCGGCTTGAAAGAGCTCCGTATCGTTCGGATCATCGTCGATGTGAAGCAGGGTAAAAACCTGGGGCTTGGAGCCGGCCCAAGCCGCAGGCTGAAGTGGCCCCGAGGTGGCGGTCTTCATTCTGGGTTTCTTCATAGTTATTGGTGCGAGGTCTGGCTGAGGTTTAAAAAAACGAGGCTAGGCCCAGTCATACGTTTACCGTGATACCCCGGATCCTACAGCGGAGTCAAAGGAAAGTTTCGGAATCTTCGTCATCCTGGCAAATCACCAGGTAACGTGCTCAAAGCAAAGTACTTTCGGCCAAAGGAGGCTTGAGGGCCGAGGCTGGCGTCGGAAATCGGTTCAGCTCAGTCCAGTACGCCTCGAACCGCTGGATCATGTTGACCATTTCATTAAATTCGACCGGTTTGACCAGGTAAGAATTAGCCCCCAAATCGTAGGCGCGATCGACATCTGCCTGCAAATTCGACGAGGTCAGCACCACAACCAGGAGCCGCTTAAGATCGGCCTGCGACCGAATCCATTGGAGAACCTCGAAGCCGTTGGTGCCGGGCATTTTCAAATCCAGCAGCAACAAAAATGGGACAGGATAACGACCGCGATCTGCGTACTGGTTCACTCCGCGAAGGTAATTAATGGCCTGCTCCCCATCCACAACGGTCTGCAGCACCTCACCCAGGCCGGCTTTCTGAAAAGCCCGTTTGATGAGCAACGTATCGTTCGGATCATCCTCAGCTAAAAGAATATTTTGGTCGGTCAGCATCGTTCCAGAGCGCCTTACAAAGTTGGCGGCGAATCAAAATAACCGGTTGTGATCGGTACGCAAGAGTGGAAGTCAATTTTGGGGAAACACCCTTACTTTAGGCGCGGGTTTTACCCCATTTTAATTGTCACACCGCCACGCCACCCTTTTGTAAACCGCAGTCCAGTCAATCAAATTAGTTTTATGAGTATCAGCGTTTTGCTCGTCGACGACCACAACATCGTGCGCCAGGGTCTCAAGGCCCTGTTAACCGCCGAAAGCGACATCACTATCGTAGCCGAGGCTCAGACCGGCCGCGAAGCCGTCCAGATAGCCGCCAAAGTCCATCCCGAAGTCGTGGTCATGGACTTAGCGATGCCCTTGCTCAATGGCTGGGAGGCCACCAGGCAAATCCTTAAAGTCGCCCCGTCAGCCAAAATCCTCATTTTATCGACCTACGACAGCGACGAGCACGTACAACAGGCCATCGCAAACGGGGCGGCCGCCTATTTGATCAAACAGACTGCGGCTGGCGATTTGGTAAAGGCTATACGCGAGGTTCGCAAGGGCAACGCCTTTTTCAGCCCGCCGATTGCCCAAAGGCTGCGCGAGAAGACGTACCAGGTCCCGCACGAGGACAAACCTGCCGCGGCACCCGAGGTGGAACTTACGCTACGGGAGGCCGAAGTGTTGCAACTCATTGCTGAAGGCTTTGCTAATAAACAAATTGCGGCCGAGTTGGGTTTGAGCGTCAAGACCGTCGAAAAGCACCGGCAACAAGTCATGAACAAGCTCGATATCCATGATACCGCGAGCCTGGTGCGGCATGCCGCGGCTAAGGGAATTATCGAGACGAACCTGGCTGGAGTTCCACAGACTTGACGGTTGCGTGGAGTATTTATTTTGGCGTGAAAAATGCTCCTTTTCGGGGCATGAAGCGCGCCGATTTTAAGGTTCTTCCCGGCAAAGGGGGCTGGATCCACACCACACTGGCTCCAGTCAATGACAAGCATTCGAGTTCGTTTGGTTTGACCGATATAGTCATGCTCTCGGCCTTGGTCCTCGGCGTTATTGCCGTAGCGCGCCTCTTGATTGCCCATTGATTCGCCCTCCGGTCAAATGGTCGGATGGAGCAGTTCCCTCTATGGTCTTCTGTCATTGTCCCAACACAGATCAGCTTGTCCGTTAATTCGACACACCGCACTTTTTCCTCACCTACCCGGCCTGCAATACTGATCGGACGTGACGTCCCGCGACCGTAATGTCCCCGTTAGCAATCCCGGCGACACACGCAGGGTAAAGCTCGTGCTCGGCTGACTGTATCCGCTCGTGTAGAGTTTGCGGCGTATCGCTTTGAAGGACCGGCACGGCTTTCTGGGCGATAATCGGCCCTGCATCAATGCCGGCATCGACAAAATGCACGGTGCAGCCGGTGACTTTCACGCCATATTCCCAAGCTTGCTTCCAGGCTTCGAGCCCGGGAAACGACGGCAGAAGAGATGGGTGGATATTAACGATTCGCCCGTCAAATGCCTTGAGGAACTCGCCTTTGAGGACCCTCATAAAGCCTGCCAGCACCACCAGGTCGACCTGCGCCTGCTGTAGCGCCCGCAGGTAAGCCGTTTCGGCGTCCTCGTCCAGCTTGGTCCGAAACTTACCCGGCGCGATGAATCGGGCTGGAACATTATATTCCGTGGCGCGACTGAGGATGCCCGCGTCCTGGACATCGCTCAACACAAGCGTCAACTCCGCTGGAAGTGACCCGGCGTCGCGAGCCTTGGCGAGCGCGACGAAATTCGAGCCTTTGCCGGAGCCCAGGACTCCAATTCTGAACGCGCGCGCGCGGGTCATCCGGACTTGATACCTAACCAGACCAACCGAAAACAAGCACGAACGGCAGGGATGGAAGCGCTAAAGCGCTGAAGCGGCGGGAACCCTCGGGTGCTGTGCAGAGCCAGCAGCACATCCAAGAGAATCTCAGGTTGCAACAAACGAACCTAAGACGCTCGGAGATTCTGAACGAATCATTCCGGATCGGTCAGGCAGATGTTCAACGAGATTTCACCGATGCAAAAAGTGCTTTGCCGCGACTGGGCCTATCGCCAAGTGCATCAGGAGGGCAGCCACCGATTTTACGGACCGAGACACCAAGCCATCAACGCCTCTCGGTGCCCAACCATAACCCGCTGCGGGTAGGCACGCTCAACGCAGTCGTTCGAGCGGTTGCGGCCCACAAAGGCGTGGATCGGCAAACTGTATTGGATTCGTTACGTTGATGCCGTTGCCGCAAGGCAAACCATTCGCCTTGACACCCAAGCGGGGGAACGGTGAGATAGTTTCGGTGGATCGTTCTGAGGTGATGACTATTCGAAAACGAAGCTGCATGAGAGCCTGGAGCTTGGGCCTTTGGCTGGCCATAGCGGCATTGCGGATTGTGCCAGGGTCAGGCGCAATTGCTGCCCAAAATCAGGCTCCGGGAAGTCCGGCCGCCGAGGCGGCTGAGGACAAAGAGGCGTGCATTCGGAATTTGAAGGTGATCTACGACGCGATCCAAGCCTATCAATTCGATCACAAAGACTTGCCTAACTGGCTGTCCGATCTGGTCCCCGATTATCTTTCCGATGCCAACGTATTGATTTGCCCGGTTTGCCGCCGTACGGGCAGGACCGAACAGCCGCCTTTGGCCGATCCGAAGCTGGCGTGTTCGTACGTTTTTGAGTTCTGTCCTGTTCCGGCAGGTGCTGCCCGTTCGGGGGAGGCACCTCACACACGCCGCGAGTGGAAGCGCCGTCAAATGGGCCTGTTGGGGTCAGTTGTACCGATGGTCCGCTGCCGGTTTCACGATCCCGTACTTAACCTGGCGTTCAACGGCAGCATTTATGAAAGCCCCATGCAATGGGAATTGCTTTTTACCAACCGCATCCGGGCCGCCGAACTGTCGATCCGCGCGATTTTCGGCGGAGACATAGCCGAGGAACCGGTCGCGCCGTCCACAAACACACCGGCGCCTGAACTGGTTCGGCACGACCCTTCGACCGTCAGCCATCCAGTCGATTTGAGCCGGTTTTACACCTCCAATTTGGCCCAGGCTTGGCAGGGCAAACCAGGTGACGATCTCGCTGCCTTGCCCAAAGGACTACAGCATCTCGGAGGAGTCGACTTCGACATCCGCGGCATCGTTCAGTTGAAAGGCCAATCCCCTGCCCTTTCCGCGTTTCCGGCCTCTGCCAAGGGCATACCGGTGCATCAACGATGCCAGCATCTTTATTTTCTGCACGCGGCCTGCGTTAGCGGCAAGGTTGAAGACGGCGAGCAAATTGGCTCGTACGTCGTCCATCTGCCCAATGATCAAATGACGCTCGACATCCCGATTTACTACGGCCGTTCGGTGCTTAATTGGCACCAGGAAAAAGCAGAATCTACACCTGACAAAGACCTAAAAGTCGCCTGGAGCGGCCAGAACGCTCTGAGCGCCCGCGGCGACCGGCCCATTCGCCTGTTTATGACTGCCTGGAATCTGGCGCCCGGTGTGGAAGTCGACAGCTTGGATTTCGTGTCTGCGGAGCGCAATGCGGCGCCTTTCCTGGTAGCGATTAGTTTTGACTGACCGCATGGAACCAGGCGCTCAGGACCACAGGATAAGAAAACCCGCGCCGCGGCAAATACGCGGCCGGCTCGCTTTGGCCTGGCCCATTTGCGCAGGGGTAGGACTGTTGCTCCTCTCAGCTCATGTTTGTCGCGGCGAAACGCTGCGGGTCACCACCTGGAACCTGGCGCACGACTCGAATGTGAGTGAAGCCGGGTTGCTTCGGGAGGCAGGCAGCATCCTAAGATTCACAGATCCGGATGTCATTCTGCTCCAGCACGTCAAAGATTGGCACACCTGCATCGAACTTTGTGAGTTACTCCAGCCGGCCAATTACAGCGTCGTGGTTTGTTCCGCATTCCATGGTGCGTCGGCCGATGCTCCCGCTCAGGCACAGGTCGCGATTCTTTCGAAACGCAAAGCCTATTTCACCTGGACCGAAGCCTGGCCGAACACAGGATCGGGGCACGGCGGAGTGGCCTTCGCCGCCGTGGAGGCGGGCACCCAGCGGCTGGGGTTTTTCTCTTCTCTTTTGGACGACCAACTCTCAGGAGAGGAGAACGCGGGCCAGGTTCTCGTTGAAGCGATGACCTCGGTAAACCATTGGGAAACCAACCAGGTGCAAACATTCGTGTTCGCCGCCTCAGCGGGTCCCGACGCGAGCAACCCAGCCAAACTGCTGCGCCGAACCTCGGCCAGCCTCGAACAGGCCGGACTGGTCGATGCGACCGAATCAATGGCAGCCGAGGCGAACTCGGTGGCACACGATCTTTTGGGCCGCCGACAGCAAACAGCTTACGCGTTTTTTGTGGGACCCCAGGGCTTCCCATTCGAGCCGCGCGTTCTGGCTTCGGCGCGATTTAAGAATCCTCCCTTGACCTGTGAGCTCGAACTGGACCGTGATAAGGTGAGCACTGACCTGGACATCCGAGCCGAGAACCGCCGCGAACGCCAGGCCCGCGCCGAGGCCGCGCGAACCAAACTCCTGGAGTCAGCCGCCGGAGTGATCGGACTGAGCTTGCTGGCGGTTCTTGTCCGGCGCGCGCGCCGCCGAAAACGCGCGCGGCTTCGATCCGATTCCGCGCTCCCGGCCAGAACGCCGGCATCGGTGAACCCGCGGCCCGTCCTGAGGCCAATTATTCATGTGGAGTCGCCTGCCAAACCACGTCCTCAAGAAAAAACCGGAACCAGGACCCTGCCCGCAAAACCGGTATTGCGGCTGCAGAAGCCCGCTCGAACCTATTCCAGTCCCGAGACAAGCGAAACCGAAGGCACCCAGTCCACGCCTACGGAATCTCCAGTACCGAGCTTGTCTTCACCCATTATGGCCGCCGCCGAAGCACCGGCGTTGCCCGAGTCACTGGGTACAGTCGATCCGGCAGTGAGGCGAAGCGTGATGCGCGAACTCGCGGCCTGGCTGAAGCAGAAGTTCGTGCGCAAACTCCTGACCGATCGAGACCAATTGATGCAGGCCCAGAACCTGGCAACGCGAATGGCGACCACCCTGGACACCCGCCTGGCGCGAATCGAAGCCCAGATTCAGGTGCAAAACCAGGCTTACCTGCGGCGAATCGAGGAACTCAACCGCGAACTGGCCGCCGCTCGGGAAGAGAACCGCGACCTGATCCGCGAACGGATCGCGCAGGTCAAAGCCGAAATGGAAGCCGCGCGCGCCAGGGTCCTGGCCGAAGCGAATCTCAAAAACACTCCCCTGCGGCTTTAATTTCAGCGGGAACGCCGCCGCACCTATCACTTCTCTTGCGCTCCGCCAAAGGTCCAGAGCAGGAGGTCGTACTGCTTACGTGTGATTGGCAACATTGAGCCGTGCCGGACTTTCGGCGGAAGTGAATACTTGTCCCAGCTGGGCTGTTGATTCCCAGCGGCCTGGAACCACGGGCCCTGCAAAGTGGCAGCGACGGAGAGGCCATACGACACGCCGGGATACTGCTCATAATAGAGGTACCAGGCTTTACCATTTGGCGCCGGGATTAAAGTTGGTGCTTCGCGAAAATTGGGACTCACTGGCGGCCCTGGCTCGGAATAAGGCCCCAGCAGGGCCGGAGACCGGCAGATCCGGATCGTCTTGCCGGTAGTCCATTCCAAGGTGGGATACCGCTCGTCCTTCACGATGGCGTAATAGTAATCACCTTCCTTTCGTAGGATGACGTCAATGGTTGCCATGTCCCAGGCAAACAGCTTCCGCGGCGGGTCTGAAAAAGTTCGCAGGTCTTTTGAGGTGGCGAACAAAGTTCGTTGGCCAGCCCAGTACGGTTCAGGCAAATCCGTTTGGCCCAAATCGTGCGTGGTGTGCCAGGTCAGGAGGTATTGTGAACTGGCCTCATCAAAGAACAGCTTCGGAGCGCCGATTCGAGCCATCACCTTGGGATAATCGGGCACATGCTTCAAGTCCGGCACATAGTCGCTGTGCTTCTTCCAGCCGATGAGGTCTTCGGAGACCCAAAAATTGATATCAGGCCGATCATCGCCGCGATTGCCAACGAGGTAAAAACGCCCATCGTGTCCTTTGCAGATATCAGGGTGCCCGCGGTACTCTTCAAACACCCGTTTCCCTGCGTTGAGCATTGTCCAATGCAACCCGTCCAGGCTGACGCTGTAACGAAGCCGCCCGTAATCGCCCTGGATCATGTGGGCAAAGAGGTAGGCTTCGTACTCTGGCGCTTCACCCGGCTTGATCTGGCCAGGAGGGTCGGGCATTTGCGCCTGGCCCACGCAAACTGAAAGCAGGCTGGCGAATACCAGACGGATGGCCAGAGAATCGCATCCCATAAAATTCAAACTAGTCCCACGAGGTCGGCGGCACAGCTGATTGGTCACAAAGCGGCCTTAAGACGCGTGTTTATAGTTTAAAATAGCCAGGTTTGTCATGCCGCATAGATTGGGGACACCGTCCGCCAGGCTCGCCGGATCCTCGGATTTGTTGTGGACTCTCACGCGCGAGGCTTCGCATCATCAGCTCCCGAAAACTCGGAATGAGCAGACACGTCCTCAACTACTTGCTGGCAGGTTTGACTTGCACGGCGGGCTGGCCATGCCGAGTAGCAGGGGCTGCCGAGTGGGAGCCGGCACCGGCACCTTTGATGACACGTTGGGCAGCGGAGGTGAACCCCACAAATGTTTGGCCGGATTATCCTCGCCCCCAACTGGTCAGACCGGATTGGATGAATTTAAACGGTCTGTGGGACTACGCCCTTACCCCAAGCACAGCGACCAACCCCGGCGCATCCAGCGGAAAGATTCTGGTCCCGTTCCCGTTGGAGTCCGCGCTTTCGGGAGTGGGCAAACCGCTCAATGACCATACTAAACTGTGGTATCATCGAACATTCAAGCTGCCAACGAGCTGGTCCGCCGGGCGGGTCCGACTGCATTTCGGAGCGGTTGACTGGCATTGCCAGATTTGGATCAATGGTGCGTACATCGGCGAACACCAGGGCGGGTATGATGCTTTTACCTTCGAGCTCACGCCGGCGCTGCGTCGGGACGGGACGGACGATATCCTGGTGTGCGTAACCGATCCCACCGAAGGCGAACAACCTCGCGGCAAACAATCCGAGAAACCCGAAGGGGTATTTTACACTTCCACCTCTGGGATTTGGCAGACGGTCTGGTTGGAGCCGGTCCCACAAGTCTGCATCGATGCGTTGAAATTGGTACCTGACCTCGAAGCCCAGGGCCTCAAGTGGAGCGCTGGCGTGGCCAGTCTGTCCGATGATTTGCAGGTGGAGGCTGTGGCGACCGTTGACGGTCGGGCGATCGCACAAGTATCAGGTCCGCCCAACTCCCCTTTGTTTCTGTCCTTACCACTGCCACATGTATGGTCGCCGGAAGATCCTTTCCTTTACGGTTTGGAGGTGTCGCTCAAGCAAGCCGGGCGCGAGGTTGATCGCGTGCAGAGCTACTTTGGCATGCGCAAAGTGGCGTTAAAAAAAGATTCCCTGGGCAGAATGGCAATCGCCTTGAACGACCGTCCCATCTTTCAGGTTGGGGTTTTGGACCAGGGCTTCTGGCCGGACGGCATCTACACCGCGCCATCGGATGCGGCCTTGAGATCGGACCTGGAGTTCCTTAAGCGGTGTGGTTTCAATCTCGTGCGCAAACATGTCAAGGTCGAGCCTCAGCGTTGGTACTATTGGTGCGACAAACTCGGCCTGTTGGTCTGGCAAGACATGCCCAGCGCGGACAACAGTTCCGCCAATGCCCGGTTGAATTTCGAGATCGAACTCCGGCGCATGATCGAGGGGTTGTATAACCACCCGGCCATCGTTCAATGGGTTCTTTTCAATGAGGGCTGGGGACAATATGACACCGAAAGATTGGTGGCGGAGATCAAACAATGGGACCCACAACGCCTGGTGGACGATGCGGCCGGATGGACTGATCGCCAGGTGGGTGACATTATTGATTCCCACAGTTACCCCGAACCGCCCGCAGGCGAACCCGACACGCAACGCGCCTCCGTCCTGGGGGAGTTTGGCGGAGTCGGATATCGCGTCGAAGGCCATACCTGGTCGAGCGAATCCTGGGGCTACCAGGCCGCCGGTGTCCCCGAGGGTGTCACAGCGTGGTACTTGCACCTGATGCGGTCAGTGTGGCGCCTGAAGGAAAAAGCCGGATATTGCGCGTCAGTGTATACGCAGATTTCGGACGTGGAAACCGAGTGCAACGGGTTGCTGACTTATGATCGGGCGGTGGCAAAGGTCGATCCGTCCGATTTAAAATTGGCCAACCAGGAAACGCCGGTCATGACGCGAGCGAATCTCATCCTGCCGAACGCGCTTCACGGGAACCCGCAATGGCGCTATACCACCGCCGCTCCGGGCCAAGACTGGTTGCAACCCGGCTTTGATGATTCGTCCTGGCAAAAGGGCTATTCAGGTTTCGGCGGTACCAACTTCCCCCATGCCCAGGTCGCAACGCCATGGAATGGCACGGACATCTGGCTTCGGCGCGAGCTTAATCTGGCTTCGACAAATGTAACCAATCTGAAGCTGGAAATGTTCTATGATGACGATGCAGAAGTGTACTTCAACGGCGTGCTCGCCTGCTCACGGCGCGGCTACCTGATCGATTATGCCTGCTTCGACGTTTTGCCCGCAGCCGCTTCCGCATTGCGAGCCGGAGCCAACTTGATCGCGGTCCATTGCCACCAGAAAGGCGGCGGCCAGTTCATTGACGTGGGCGTTTTTCAGGCAGGTAAATCCAGAGCGGCCCAGGTCTCCCATTAAGACCGCGGCGTCAGCCAGGGTTCAGCCCTTGTCATTACCCACAAGTTTCGCCGTGGTTCTTTAGAGCGTGTTCTAAAAAACCGGCCTGACCGTGGGCGTCTGGGTTTGGAGTCCCGCCTTTAGGCGGTTTCGGCGCCGGGCCGCCTAAAGGGGGACCCAAACCGAATTCTAAACCACGCTCTTAGCCTGAGTGTGAACCCGGCGGGTTCGGAAATGGCGACGGCCGCGCGCCCAACACTGGACAGAAACCGGTATCCCCAGAGCCCACCGGTAAAAATGCCGAGCGCGCGGCACGAGGAGAAACTTTAGAGGGGTTTCGGCAAGGTGGGAAGAGACGAGCGGCTGAATGTTTTGTAAGCGCCGGCTTACAAAGGAGGGTGATTTTGAACAAAGAGGCCGCCCGACGGTCTGATAATCCATAAGACAACAACGGACGCCGGGAGTGCCCTAATTTCACCTACCCTTTGATTCCATTACCCCGCATTGGAGTGGCCGTTCAGAGCCGATGGGCACAAAAGCCCATACCGGCAGCGGTGGCAATCTGGTATCCCGCTGTGAGTTAAAAATGTCCCGGGCATCGGCCCATGAAATTTGATTGCCAACCTACACCTAAAAGCTAAGTCTTGAATTCGCTTATGGTCGCCCATAGCAAGAACCACAAACCCGCTCGACGGAAGGAACTGAAGCACAAAACTCGTAAGCCGTCCGGCGGCCGCTTGAGTATCCCCGAGCATTTGCCTGTGCCGCGTCCTCCCGTCCAGGAGGTCGAACTCCCGAAAGAGGACGAGGAACCCAAGCCGGAAGATCTGGCCAAGGAAGAAGAAGCCATTAAGGCCCAAGAAGCGGCCGTGGTGGCCGAAGCCGCGGAACCCGCAGCCGCCCGGATTCGCGAACGCTCTTCTTACGACGGCGACACCGCCATCAAGCTGTACCTGCGCGAAATCGGCCAGGTCAAACTGCTGACGCCACAAGAGGAAATCGAACTGGCCGCCCGGATCAAGAAAGGCGATAAAAAGGCGCGCGAACAGATGATCAAGGCCAACTTGCGCCTGGTGGTGAAAATTGCCCGGGATTACGAAGGCATCGGGCTGCCGTTATTGGACCTGATCAGCGAAGGCAACATTGGTTTGATGAAAGCCGTCGAGCGGTTCGACCCGGCCAAAGGTGGCAAGCTTTCAACCTACGGTTCCTGGTGGATCAAGCAGTCCATCAAGCGGGCCCTGGCCAACCAGTCCAAGACGATTCGCCTGCCGGTCCATCTGGTGGACAAGATCTCGAAGATGCGCCGCACCGCCATGCGCTTGCAGGAGGAACTAGGCCGCGAACCGACCGATGAAGAGTTGGGTGAAGAACTCGGAATCACGGCCTCGCGCGTCGCCCAGATGCGCATGGCCGCCATTCGCCCGGCGTCGCTGGATGCTCCGATTGGCGACGAAGACTCCAACAACTTCGCCGAAGTTGTTCAAGACGAAAGCGCCGATACTCCTTACGAGCAACTCGAAGAGAAGACCGTCACGCGAATGCTGCAGGAAATGGTCAAGACGCTCGACCCGCGCGAAGCGACAATTCTCCGGGCCCGGTTCGGCCTGGACGGCGGCCCGCAAAAGACGCTCGAAGAGGTCGGCCAGAAATTTGGCGTCACGCGCGAACGGGTACGTCAAATTCAGAACATCGCTCTCAAGAAGCTGCGCAAGATGATTGAGAAGATGGAGACCACCAAGACGTAGGACCGTAGCGGCGACTTCGGTCCAATGACACCAGGATTTGGGCGTCCCGCCCTCGCCCCACCTGGACGATGCAGTTCAACCAGGGATGGACACGGATACACACTGATAAAATGCGCGGATCACCTGGGCTGCCTGAGCTCGCATCACCTTTTGGTGAACGGAGCCGCCTTCCGTGAAATAGCTTCTGCCCCTGCCTTATCCGTGCGAATCCGTGCGAATCCGTGGTTTTCAACCGCTTACGCGCAGGCAAAAGGCAGCGCCTTGACACCGCTCGCCAGCCGACTCAAAGTCGACGATACCGCAGTCGAGAACGCCTGCGTTACGGGCCTATCCGCGTCATCCGGTGATATGCGCGGTTAAAACGTCGCCAATTCAGTAACCGAAACGACATCGTTATTATGACCCAACACGCCCCTGGACTGGCGGAGATCCAAAATGCCATCCGCACGATCCCCAATTTTCCAAAAGCCGGCATTCTCTTTAAGGATATTACGCCGTTGCTGGCCGATGCCCGGCTCTTTGCGAGCACCATCGACTTGCTCACTGCCACATTCAAACCGGGCGACATCGACGCGGTGGTGGGCGTCGACGCGCGCGGCTTTATCTTTGCCGCCGCGGCGGCGTACAAGCTCCAGGCCGGGTTCGTTCCCGTGCGAAAGAAAGGCAAGCTGCCCTATCAGACTCACGAACAGGATTACGCTTTGGAATACGGCACCGCCACGGTGGCTATGCACGTCGACGCCCTCAAACCCGGCGGCCGTGTCCTTTTGATCGATGACCTGTTGGCGACGGGTGGCACGGCTGCCGCGGCCGCGGCCCTGGTCCAAAAGCTCGGAGGCGAAATCCGTGAAATCGCTTTCCTGATCGAGCTGAGTTTTCTGGGCGGGCGCCAGAAGCTGCAGCAATTGCCGATTCGTTCGCTGGTAGTGTATTGAGCGACCGGGAGCTGGCGAACGGTTGCTGGTTACAGGTTGCAGGTTACAGGTTGGATACCAGAGAAAAGCGCCGTACGATTTCATTTCTAACAAATGACAGCCCCTGTCTCCTTGCGCACTTCAATCCGTGCAAGCTCGGCAACTTGTAACCTGTAACCTGCAACCTGTAACCTGCAACCTGTAACCTGCAACCTGTAACCTGTAACCTGCAACCTGTAACCTGCAACCTGCAACCTTTAACCTGCAACCTCCGAACCCATCCCAGCCCCCGGTCTGCATTGCCAAGCGTGCGGTTACCCCAGTATCATCGCCGGAATGAAAAGGTTCGCAGTTTTGGTCATTGTGGCAATTTGCGGTTTGGCGCCGGCATTCGGGCAGGGGTTGGATGACGAATACGTGCAGATCTTTCGAACGATCCAGGAAGCCGACAGCCTCAGTTCAAGCGCGCCAAGCCAGGCCCTGGCCAAGTACCTGGATGCACAAGCCGCGCTGGATCGGCTCCATAAAGGTAGTCCGGAGTGGAACACGCGCATTGTGACTTACCGGCTGAGTTACCTGGCTGATCGCATTGCCGCGCTTTCGCCAACGACTGCTCCGGCGGCGGCGACGCAGACCAACGAAACCAAGTCGGCCCAACCAACGACAGCAGTTGCCCCAACCGACTGGCAAGCACAAGCCGCTAATTTCCAACAGCGGATTGCCCAACTCCAGGCCGATAACGACCTGCTGCAAGCCAAGCTCAAAGAGGCCCTGGCGGTGCGACCCGCAGCCGTCGATCCGGTTGAATTAGCCCGCGCCCAGGACCGAATCAAAAGCCTGGAAAAGGAAAACGAACTGCTGAAGGTAAACCGCGAAAAACAAAACCAATCGCCCACGGACACCAAATCGCTCGAAGACGCGCGCCGATCGC
>Ga0070741_10003868_pt1 | contig 36000 bp, 37 predicted proteins | sample Coa_R1_4_FD_66440 | JGI IMG/M metagenome (GOLD analysis project Ga0070741, IMG submission 66440) | Surface soil microbial communities from Centralia Pennsylvania, which are recovering from an underground coalmine fire - Coalmine... | ecosystem: Environmental > Terrestrial > Soil > Unclassified ... | reverse complement strand
TGATCCCGCTGCCACATGACCCGCAGATACTCGTGCTTGGATCGTCGCGCCATTGGCTCTGCCTCCATCCTCCCCCTCCTTCGGGCCCGCCCCATGCGGACCCAGAGGGGAAGATTGACAAATGACGCAACGATCGGTCGCCCGGTAAGATTTTAGATGACTCAATACGTCCTATTTTAGAACCGCGACAAATTCTGTATACTGAGCCCCAAACATACGGACGCAGTCGAGCTGTTTCGTCACCGTAGCTCGGATCGCACGCTCGTCGATTCCCGGAGCCCAAATTCCGACAAGATTTGGCATGAGGCGCCTACACTTGAACCGTACGGCGACAGATCCTGGCAAACTCTTCGCCGGCTCTGTCCCAACTACAGTGTTCGGTTACGAATGCCCGCGCAGCCTGGCCAAGGCGGCGTCGTAATTCCTTGTCTGTCAACAGCGTGACCACGGCTTGCGCGAAGGCTTCCTCCTGATCGGCGATCAAGAGATGCCGGCCGTTCGTCAACGGGAGACCTTCGACGCCCACGGCGGTCGAAACCATCGGCTTGCCCATCGCCAACGCCTCGTAGGCTTTGATTCTGGTCCCGCCGCCGATTCGCAAAGGGATGATATACACGGCGTGTCGGCTGATGTACGGTCGGACGTCATCCACCCATCCTTCGACGTGGACTTCAGGGTACAACGCTAACTTTCCCTTTAGATAGGCGGACGGATTCCGTCCGACCACCGTGAGCGTTACGCCGGGAATGTGGCGCTTGATTCGCCAGAGAATATCCTTGGCAAACCACAGAATGGCATCCTCGTTCGGCAGCCAGTCCATCGAGCCCGTAAAGATCAGGGTATTCTCACATTCAGGCTCGGAACGCGGAGCGAAGTGCTGTGTATCGACCCCTGTTGGGATCGCGTGGACATTCTGAGCGGAGTAGTCCCGCTGGAGGAGCTGCTTATCGTGTTCCGAGACCGTGACGATAGTGCGGAACCGGTGACACGCTTGGCCTTCGTACCTGACCATTTGTCTCCACTGAAACCACCAAAAGATTTTGCTGACCGGGTTGCCCGCGGTTTCATAGTGCCGCCGTGGAATCACGGCTTCAACGTTATGCTGGAACAACAGAGTCGGAATGTTCCGTACATCGACGCAGTTGATGCTGGGTTGCAGGAAATCGCAAATCAGGAGGTCGTAGCCGCCTTTCGCCAAGACCTCGTGCAAGGTTCGCTTCAGATCCGGCGAAAAATCGGTAATGACTGAAATCGGGTAACGTGAGAACATCCGCCGCAGCACTCTTAGATAGAAGGCGAGCGAATACTTCTTCACCTCTTTCCAAGGAACCGAATAGAACTCCGAACACAGTTTTCCAACCTGGCTTACGTAGGGATCGTCTTTGGGGCTCTCGATGTTACTAATAAGAGTGACATCGAACACCTGCCGGAGATACTCCAGCAATTTGCCGGTCCTGATCTTGCCGCCCGTATCCATGGGGTACGGGAAACGTTGGGCAAAAAACAGGACCTTCAACCTGCGCTCACCAGCAGATGCCGTCATAATGCTCTGGTTTGGCCTCGGCCTCGAAGGGGATGCGGACGAGGTCGAGAATGGTCTTCTTTCCAAGATACGGCGCCAGCGCCTCTTTGTATTCTCTGTCCGGCTTGGAGACCACGATGACATCCGATTCGCGGATCACGTCGTCTAGCTTGGCGTGCATCAGCGTAGAGATGTGGGGAATCTCGTGCTCGATGTACTTTTTGTTGGCGCCGAAGATACTCGCCAAATTGACATCGGCGTCGTAGATCCTGACTTTGAATCCCTTTCCGATGAGGGATTCAATCACCGGCACGATCGGACTTTCCCGCAAGTCATCGGTGCCGACTTTGAAGCTGAGTCCCAAAAAGCCGAGCTTCTTCCGCTTCATGTTCGCGATCTGATCGATCACTCGTTCGATGTGCAATCGATTGCTCTCCATCACCGATCCGAGAACTGGAATGTCGATGTCCTGTTCTTTGGCTTTGTACATTAGAGCGCGCAGGTCTTTCGGAAGGCATGATCCGCCGAATGCGAATCCCGGTTTAAGATAGGCGGAAGAAATGTTCAGTTTCTTGTCGAGCGCGAACAAGTCCATGACGCGGTGGCTGTCGATACCCAGACTTTTGCAAAGCACACCGATCTCGTTCGCAAATGTGACTTTGATCGCATGATAGGCGTTGCAGGCATATTTCACCATTTCCGCCACTTCGTACGGCGTCCGTTCCTGGGGGCCTTCCACCCCTTTGTACAGCGCCGCAACCACATCTCCTCCGCGATTCGATTCCTGGCCGATCACTGTGAAAGGAGGCTTATAGAAGTCCTTAATGGAGCTTCCTTCACGGAGGAATTCCGGGTTGAAACAGACATCGAAGTCCTTGTGGGCCCGCTTGTTCGATGCCGCCTCCAACGCCGGAATCAGAAGGCCGCGCGTGGTGCCGGGCAACACGGTGCTTCGCAGGATCACGCAATGGTAGCCGCTTTTGAGCCGCAGGGCCTCGCCGATTTGGCGTGCAACAGTCTCCACCCCGTGTAAGTCGAGGCTGCCGTTGCGTTTGCTGGGGGTGCCGACGCATACGAGGCTGACGTCGGTGTTCAAAACCGACTCGACCGCGTCCGTTGTCGCGTGGAGCCTGCCTTTCTCGCTTCCCTCTCGCAGCAACTCATCGAGACCAGGCTCGACGATCGGGCATCGCCCCGCCTTCATCATCTCGACCTTATCCTCATTCACGTCGACTCCCCACACCTCATAGCCCGCTTTGGTGAGACAAGCTGCGGTGACCACCCCGACGTAACCCAGTCCGAAAATGCTGACTTTCATAGTTTGGGCCTCACGATATTGTGGTTAGTGGTTATAGAATCTGCGGCATAGCCTGTCGGACAGGCGGAATTACGAGGCGTATTCCCGACTGCGGGCAAGGTGAGCGGCGAGAATACGAACGATGCGCGTCCCAGCGCGGCCGTCCCAGAATTTGGGTCTTTGAGGACGCCGCGTGCTACGGAGTTGTCGGAAGGCATGAGCGACGATGGCATCGTGTCGCGTGCCAGCCACCACATTGGTGCCCTGTGTCAGCGTGACCGGTCGTTCCGTGTTGTTTCTCAAGGTCACGCAGGGCACTCCGAGCACTGTGGTCTCTTCCTGGATGCCGCCCGAATCGGTCAGGACCAGGGAAGCGTTCGACATCATGCAGAGGAAATCCAGATACCCCAAAGGTTCCATGCAAAAGAGTCCTCGCCTTTTCCGATCGAGCTTGTCCTTGTCCCCCAGCGCGTGACATTGAGTGCTGAAGCCGAATTCGTTGATCCGAGTGACCGTTCTAGGATGCGCTGGAAAGAGGATCGGCAGCTCGGAACTCACGGTGGCCAAGGCCCGGAGAATCTCTTGAAAGGTCCTTGGGTCGTCCACGTTGCTGGGACGGTGGAGCGTCACCAATGCGTAGCGTTCCACCCGTCGAGTCTCGGGATCCTGTAGGCCCAGGCGTTGAAGGATCGTCGATTCCTGGGCGTTCCTGCGATGCTTCAGTAGCGTGTCAACCATCGTATTGCCAGCAAAGTGAATTCGCTCGCGTGGAATGCCTTCACGCCGCAGGTTCTTGATGGCGCCGGCTTCGGTCACGAACAGCACGTCGCTCAGCACGTCGGTCACCACGCGATTGATCTCCTCCGGCATCGACCAATCATGGCTGCGTAGCCCGGCTTCCACATGCACCAGGAACGGCCGATGACGACCTGATGGGCGCAATGGTTCGGGATAGATGGTTTTCGACACGACAAGCGAGCAAGCAAGCGTCGAGTTGACGTCTCCGACCACGACCACGGCGTCCGGTCGTTCCTGCAACAAGACAGGCTCAAACCGCCGCATCACCTCGGCGGTTTGAACGGCGTGAGAAGCTGATCCTACTCCAAGATCCACGGCCGGTTTGGGAAGCGCCAAGTCCTTAAAGAAGGCGTTGGACATCTTGTCGTCATAGTGCTGTCCCGTATGAACCAGCAGATAAGCGAGTGGGCGGCGAGCCGTCGCATTGTAGGCATGGATGGCGTCCACGATGGACGCGATCTTCATGAAGTTGGGACGAGCCCCGGCAACTAGCATCAGTTTCATGACAGCGCCGCCTTTGGATTCGGTCACCATGGTTAACGGCTGTTGGAAGCGACCCCATCGGGCACGACTGGCATCTGCACGATCCCTCTCCCGTTGTTATGAACGGCTCCCAAGAGTTGTTCAAGAGATCGCGCAGTGGAGTCCCAGGTCCACTTACTGACATGCTGAACCAGCGCTGAACGGTCCCACGTCCGGGACAATGCCGAGAGAAGAGCTTCTGCAAGAGAACGTTCATTTCGGGAGGCCAACAGGCCGACCCGGTCGGACGAAATGACCTCCGGGATGCCGCCGACCGCAGTGGCGACGACCGGAGTGCCACAGGCCAAGGATTCAAGGAGTACGTTTGGGAGTCCTTCCTGTCCGCTGGGAAGACAAACCACATCGGCCGCGCTGTACCACGCCGGCAATTCATGGTGTGGAACGGCTCCCGCCAGACGAACATGCGCGTCAAGATGTAAGCTACTGATGAGTCGGCCAAACTTCCGCTGGCAGGGTCCATCACCGACGAGAACAACGAGGAGATTCGTTCTCCCGAGTTGGGCGACAAGGCGCTTCGCGGCCTTGATGAGGATCTCGCCGCCTTTGTTTTCGTTCAGATTGCCGACCGAGAGCACGACTTCTTTCGAAGCCAATCCCAATCTGGACTTAGCTATGTCGCGCGGATGCGGCCGGAATGTGTCGGCATCGACCCCGTTCGGAATGACCACTATCTTTTCTGCCGGCACGTCGAGGGCGGTGATGGCCTCCTTCAGCACGTGGGACACGGCGATCACCTTGTTCGCCCTGCGCAGCGTAAACCGCAACAGCCGGCGAATACTCCTAAAGTGTCGATCGCGGTTAATATCACTTCCGCGTGCGGTGATTACGACCGGCCTGTTGAACCAACGGGCCAACAACACCGCTGCAAAGCCGTCGGGATAGACGAAATGTCCGTCGATGATGTCGAAGTCGAACCGTCGTTGAAGCTGTCTCACAAAAGGGAGGACGGAGAGAAACATGGTACAACCGTACAGCGTCATGCCGACTTTCGGGGTGATGAAATATCTCGGATGATAGACATCAAGGCCGTCGATGGACTCGTGAGAACAGACTTGCGAAAAAGCGTAACGGTGATTCCACTTGAACGGCGGGAAATAAGGGACCGGCGCGACGACTTTGACCTCTGTCTTGGTGAGAGCGGCGAAGCGCGCCATACGTTCCTTTACAAACACCCCATGCCGGGGGTTGGCGTTGTTGGGAAAGAGGGAGCTGAAAACGAGAACCTTCATTGTCCAGGAGGTTCCTGCGCACCTCCGCGCTTCGCCGACGTCTCGGTCCGCCGATCCATGGGGGGCTGATCAGGCGGAACCGGCAATCTTCTGTTGCCATAGACGAAACATGAGCAAGGTCCAGAGTTCGGTCGAACGGTTGCGTAGGCCGCTCTGATGTTCGGACCAAATGCGTCGGATCGTCGCCGTGTTGAGAAGTCCATCGTCTTGAGACGGAAAGAGCACGCTCTCCGCCATCTCCTTCAGGTCATCCCTCAACCACGAGGCGATGGGCACCGCGAATCCCATTTTGGGTCGATAGAGCACTTCATCAGGCAACCGCCCCTGGAACGCCTTCTTCAGAATGTATTTCCCGGTGGATGCCCGGAGTTTCATTGAAGAGGGCATCGTAGCGACCAGTTCCATCAACCGGTGATCTAAGAGAGGTGCGCGCACTTCAAGCGAATTGGCCATGCTAGCGCGATCCACTTTGACCAAGATATCGTCCGGGAGATACGTTTTCACATCGACGTATTGAATCCGCGAGAGGTGATCGACGCTCCCGGCGCGTGCGTAGTAGCTCTGGAATAGATCAAACGTGTCATACCCTCCCAAAGCGGAAGCGACATCTCCATGCAGCAAGCGAGCTTTGATCTCCGGACGGCACGCAGAGACGGATCGAAAATAGCCTTCAATATGCGAACACGAAAGACTCTCGAAGGTCGCTTTTCCTCTCAGAACCCGGGGAGCCCAGTCCGCCTTGGGATAGATGGAGGCCAGAGCGCCGAAGACCGCCCGTCGAATACCGGCCGGAACGAGTTGCCGAACCCGTTGCTCTCGCCGATCAAACGCGTACCGTCGGTAGCCGGCGAAGTTCTCGTCGCCGCCGTCGCCGGACAAGGCCACCGTCACGTGCTGCCGGGCGACCTTCGAGACGTAATAAGTCGGAATGGCGGAGGAATCGGCGAACGGTTCGTCATAATGCCATGCCAGCGTGTCGAGTATGCCTGCCGCATCGGGTTCGACGATCTGCTCGTGATGCTTGGTCCGAAATCGCTCGGCGACCAGCCGCGCGTATTCGAGCTCGTCGAACTCCTTTTCACGGAATCCTATCGACGAGGTGATGGCAGGCTCGCCGGTCAACTCGCTCATTAATGCCACCACGGATGACGAGTCTACGCCTCCGGAAAGAAAAGCGCCGAGAGGCACGTCGCTGATCATGCGAATGCGAACTGCTTCACGATAGGCCTCCAGGAGGCGTTGGCACCACTCGTGTTCGGGCAGTTCTCGGATGCACGAGAAATTGAGGTCCCAATATTCAACCTCGCGAACTCCACTTTCCGAAGCCACCAGGTAATGACCGGCTTGAACCTTGCGAATCTGCTTGAAGATCGATTTGGGCGCAGGCACGTACAGGAGCGAAAAATAATCGGACAACGCCTCCAAGTCGATCTCCCGGGCAATGCCCGGAACTTGCAAAATGGCTTTCAGCTCGGACGCGAAGACTATCCGCGATCCATCGTACGCATAAAAGAGGGGTTTCTTCCCGACCCGATCGCGGGCCAGGACGAGGGTGCGGTTTCTAGCGTCCCAGATCGCAATCGCGAACATGCCGCGGAGGCGCGCAAAACACTCTTCACCCAGCTCCTCATATAGGTACAGGATCGTTTCGGTATCTGAGCGAGTTTTAAAGCGATATCCCTTAACGGCCAGCCACTCCCGTAGCTCTTGGAAGTTATAGATTTCTCCGTTGAAAGTAATCCAAATTGTTCCGTCGCCGTTGCGCATCGGTTGCCGCCCGCCTTCCAAGTCGATGATCGAGAGGCGGCGATGTCCCAGCCCGATCGCTCCGTCCACGAAGAATCCTTCGGCATCCGGCCCCCGGTACCACATCGTATCAGTCATAACTTTCACGAGCCCATGGGGCACGGATTCTTGCGTCCGAATGTTATAGATGCCGGCGATGCCGCACATGACAGTCGGTATTAGTCGCGCAGGGCGAAGCTGGAGGCAACCGGGCGTTCGGCAAGCACCCGATCGTAGACGGCCAGATAGCCGTTCACCATCGCGGTCATGCTGAAACAGGTCTCTGCCCGTGCTCTCGCCGCACGACCGTGCGTTGTAAGATGATCTCGCTGCTGCACATACGCGGCAACCGCATCAGCAATGGCCTCCGGTTCAGCAGGGGGGACGAGCGCTCCAGTTGCGCCGTCGACGACTAATTCAGGATTGCCCCCGACGCGAGTGGCTACCACCGGCAACCCGCTCGCCATGGCTTCTAGAACTGTGTTGGAAATACCTTCAGCTCGTGAAGGGAGGACGAACAGGTCCATACTGCGCATGAGCTTCGGAATCTCTGCATGCTCGCCAGGAAGCCAAGCCAAGTCGTCGACTCCAGCTCCGCGCAGGAGCCACTGGGCCTCCTCGCGCAGCGGGCCGCCGCCGACCATCACCAAGCGGATGACATCCCGCCAGTCCGGGCGACGATCGAGGAGATGAATGAACGCGCGTACAAGAGTAAGAGGGTCCTTGACGGCTTGCATCCGGCCGACCCAGCCGATCACGATGTGCTCGTGCCGTACGAATCCTTCCGGACCGACAGGTTTGCGAGGACCGGTTCTCGGACGAAACCGCTCGACGTCCACTCCATTATAGATGTGTGAGACCCGATCGCGTCCTACCCCCACGGTGTCGACCAACCAGTTGCTCAAGTCCTTGCTGACCGCCGTAAAGTGCGCGATCGAGGGCGCAAGCGCTTTGCGAAGCAGTCGATATTTGAAGTTGGTTCCGTCCAAATCATACATATCGCGGCCGTGTTCCCCGTGAATTCTACGAGCCACTCCGGCTGCCGCTGCAATCAGCGCATGCTCCATCGTGGGGAGGTTCCTGGTGTGTACGATCGCGGGTCTCAGCGCGCGAAGCGTTCGCCACATACGTAGGTAGCAACCGAGGTCGTGTTTCTCGCGCTTGTGCAGTGCCTCGACCGGAACGTTTAAGGCAGCCAGTCTATCGCGGAAGTCCGTAAAGTCGGTAAGGCACACAATAGCGTGTCGATAACGGCCTGACGGCATGTGGTTGATTAAATTGACCAGACCGTTCTCCAACCCGCCTATGGCCAGACGGTTGATGATATGGACGATCAACGGCGGCGCTTGCGAAGGAACGCTCTCTACGCGGACATCCGCCGTGTCATATCGCCCAGTTACCTTTGTACTGGGATTATGGGTTCCCTTATGCTGAAGGGAGGTGTTCATTCTTGTTTCTACAAGGGATACGCTCCGGTTCATGCCGAGTACACCGGTTCACTCGTCGGGCGTCGCCGCACCGCCCGAAGAAATTGGAAGATCACCCGTGTCCGCTCTCGATGGATCCCCCATAAGGCCGCTGTGTAGGCGGTGACCCCACCGGATATTTCCAGGCATAGACGGAGGAAAGTCGTCAGATCGGTCGGCAGCACGTTCTTGATGGTCCAGACAGCAAGAATCATCACGAATGTGGAACTCAGCGCGGGATACAGAGCTCGCACATACGTCGATGTCGACAAGCCAATTGCCCTGGTGCTGCATAGAAACGTCGGGAGCTGGTTGAATGGATAGGCGATGATCCAGGCGACAGCGAGCCCGGTAGCGCCCCATTGGCACCCTATATAGAAGGCGATCGGAAATTCAAACAGCGCCGCAACGCCGTTCCACATGGCGAACCGTGAGTATCCCAAAACATACAGCAGCGGGTTAAAGAGCGCGGCAAGAGACCGTACCGCTGCCCAGCAGGCCAGAATCTGCAAAGGGGCAATCGCCGCGTTCCACTTGTTGCCGAGAAGAAGCGGGATCGCCTTGTCGGCGACGGCGGCCAATCCAAATCCAACCGGGAATGTGATGAGTGCCACCGACTCGGTCAGACCAAGCAGGTAGCGGCGAAGTCCGGGAAGGTCCTCTTGGGCCGCCGAGTACAGCGAGGGAAGCACGCGGGCAAAAAGGCTGGTGATCTTGTCGATCGGAAGGCTGGCAATCGTGCTCCCAAAGCTGTACGCTCCCACGGCCGCCTGTCCCAGCACGCGCCCCGCGATGAACACATCCGCCGTGGTGGCCAAATAAAAGGCAACCCGGCTCGTCATCATGTGCCAACTGAAAGTAAGGACTCGGCTGAGAGACTTCATTGTGGGAAAAAGAAACCGGTACGGCTTGATCAGTAATGTCCCCAGCGTGTTGGCGGCGATACCGGTGAGATTGCCCACGACCAGTGCCCAGTAGCCGAATCCCAGCAAAGCCAAGGCGACAGTGGTCATTGCAACGGCGACAGCCTGTCCTCCCTCGAGCAGGGCCACCACCTTAAACTGCATTTCTTTCTCCAGGAGGGCATTAGGGACCGACCGGAACCCGGCGATGAAGAGTCCGACGCCCATGACTCCGATGACCCAGGGCAACTCCGGCGTTTGGTAGAACACGCCTAACGGGACCGCAGCCGAGCACACCAATAAAAGCGCCGTCCCACCCATCATGACCGCAAAGGTATTGAGCTGTGCGATCTGGTCGTCCTGCAAGTCGCGAAGGGTTACGATGGCCGAACCGAGACCGAACTCGTTGACGAGGGCGATAAACCCCAATGAAGCCGTCGCGATCGCCACAATCCCATAATCCGACGGACTCAACAGCCTGGCGACGATGACCGTCGAAATCCATGACAGAATTTGCGCCGACCATTTCGCAGCACCGGTCCACGCAAGCCCCAGGAAGACGGAGCGATCGAGATGGTCCCTACTTGGCCTATGTTTGGACATGGCAAGCTCGTGACCGTTCACTTCGTTATGATGTGCGAATGGGCGTACTGTTGGCCAAGGTACGATCGGCCTGGGCCCAGACGTATACCGCCGGATTGAGCTCTGGCGCGTAGGCCGTGAACTCTTCCACGTGGAGTCTTGGATGGGCGGTGATCCACTGTTGGACTTCTTTACGGCGATGGATCGTTCCCCAATCCCAGCAGGACAACGGGTCCTCGCAGATGCCGGTGCAGGTGTTGCAGGAACGATCGGACATCCAAGCCGGTGAGATTGCGACGGCGCAGCCTAAGATAATAAGATAGAGCGCCACCCGTCTCCGCTTGGGCAATACGGCCAAGGCACTGATTGCCGACACCCGATCTTGCTTATAGTAGTAGCGCGCGATCGGCGTGCGGTCTTTCGGAGCCCAGATGCGCGCCACGTTGGGGATGAGCAGGAAACCCGATTCATCAAGGAAGATGAGGTGGGCACCACGTCGCGCGGCGTTTTTTTATTACATGGGGCCAGCGTGCTCGCTTCCACCGGGCGATGGCCACGGTGTCCCGTTGCAGGGCTCGGCGTTCGGGTCTCTGACAACTCCATCCCAAACTGATCAGGAGCTTCCAGAAATGACAGGGCCAGAAATGACAGGGACGGTAGCGCACCCCGAACTGCTTGCGGATCATCTGGGCGACACGCCGTAAGGTCCAGAGATCGGTTCGATAGCCAGCGGCCAGGGGCCCTCTCAGGAGCAGAGCCGCCAGACGCTTCTTCTGTGCGGGAGAGAGACCCGGCGGACGACCAGGCGTCGGGCGCGACTGCAGCCCCCGCCGCCCGTGTTTGCGGTACGCTTAGGCCCAACGGAACACTGAACTCGCGGAGGCATCCACAGCCCGTGCGATCGCCGACAGAGTTGTACCCGCCTTGAGCAACCGGATCGCCTGTCGGCGTTGCCGTTCCAGTTGCTTGGCGCTTCCTAGAGGTCTCATGCCTCCGAGTATAGGACAAAAGCTTCTGCCTTTCCATTACTTATGCAAATCTCAATAACTCACTTTAGTACATTGGCCTCCCCACACAACACCGCAACGCACCGTAGAGTTCATGCAGTAGCTTATGGCGGGACATGGCTGCCGAGCGAGCAATAATGTACGCGATGTGAGCTCTTTCAGAAGTGGACAAACGAGTTCGGGACAACGCCAGAAAATACTGCAAATGCCTTCTCAATAACGGAAGGCCAGCCGTTCTTTTTTTTTGCGGGTCCATAAATTTCTGAAGTTCTTCGTCGGTCCGCATGCTACTCGAAGCGTTTCTGTGCATTCGTCTGTAGAAATGTGTTTCGCGAATCTCCCAAAACTTGCCGTGCAGCGTAAGTTCTGCAATCAAAGCGACGTCAGATCCGGGATAGTTCTTCATCAAAGCCGAGCGCCGCAATGCGCTTGAGCGCATGAGGCCGTAGTGCACATTGACGAGCCCTATCCTTTCCAGAGCCAGTGCGAAACGCTCTGCTGCTCTGTCCGATTGTAAATCCAGGTTGTCCTTATAGGGCCGAATGATATTTCCCTGATCGTCAATCAAAATAGTCCGAGGATAACACAGCACGACTTCGGGATTAGAATCAAGTACATCAACGCACCGCTCAATAGAATCACGGGCGAAGAAATCATCGGCCGATGCCCAACGGAAATAAACTCCATTCGACAAATGAAATGCCTGATTGAAATTTCTCGCCGCCCCAAGGTTCTCCTGATTCCGATGGTAACAAATCCGCGAATCTTTTGCGTCATAATCCCGGCAAATGTCACTTGTGCCGTCTGTTGACGCATTGTCTGAAATGATCAACTCAAAATCGGTGAAGGTCTGAGCCAGAATACTATCGAGCATCTGTCGGAGATAGCGCTCCCCATTAAAGACCGGCAAGCCGATACTGACTTTGGGAGATGCCCCTCTGATCATTGCGGGTGAGGCGAGTAGTCCATGTCACCGTCCGGCGGCTTACCCTCCGAGGACAAGCTTCCTTCCGTAGAAGGCCTCCGCGTACTTGTCCGGTGCAAACGATTCAATGCCGCGAAGACGGAGGAGCGAGTAGAAGGTGTCTTCCGTAAACCAGTGCTTGTTTCGTTGTGTGGGGAATCCCTCCAGCAGGTACTTCACTTTTGCATTGCAGAGATCTTCAGGTAGAGGAACATACACATTGGGCCGGCCGAGGTCACCGTCGTATTTAGGAATCTCGTATTCGAGAATGTGATGTTGGCGGAACGTGTTCCAAGTCAGCTCGCAGACGATTCGGTGGTCTTGGTGCAAATCGTCTCGATAATGCGTAAAAACCAGATCGGGCGCGCAGCGTCGCTTCAGTCGTTCAAAAAACTCCTTGATCGCTTCGCCATGGTATGGAAAAAAGCTTTCCTTGAACTGTTTGGTCACAATGGCGGTCGATTTAGCCCCTTTGAGAAATCGTCTTGCGCTGGCAAACGCCTCAAGCCGGCGTGGTCCCGTAGCGCTCAGGACCACCCAGGTGACTCGGCATTGAGCGGTCTGGAGGAGCCTGAGGATCGTGCCGCCGCATCCGATCTCGATATCGTCAGAGTGGGCTCCCAGGCAGAGAATCGATAAACCGGAGTCCGCACGGTGTGTAGGAATTAATTCAAACACCGAATTGAGCCAATCAGCGTAGAGTCGAGCGGGTCCGCTACTTCCCGAAACCATGACCATCATGCCATACCATCCAAGGCGTTTCGCCACGCGCATAGAGATCATCCATGCGTTGTTTGTCCTTGAACGTATCCATGCTGATCCAGAAGCCGTCATACCGGTGAGTGATCAGTTTGCCCTCCTTGATCAGCCGTTGGAAGGGTTCGTGGACCAGTTCCTCACCCGGGTATAAGTAGTCGAAGATCTGGTTTCTGAGGACGAAAAACCCGCCGTTGATCCACAAGCCTGATTTGTTCAGATCCCTGATGTCCAATACTCGTCCGTTGTCGTGAATCTTCACCACGTGGAAGCTTTGAATGGGTCGCACGCTTAAAAATGTCGCAACGGCGTCGTGGGTGAGAAATTCGTCTACGAGATCGGGCAGATGGAAGTTTGTGAGGCCATCCGTGTAATTCGCGAGAAAGATGTCTTCTCCGTCCAGATAAGGCTGCACCACCTTCAGCCTCTGACCGATGTTCGAATTCAAGCCGGTTTCGACAAAGGTGATGTTCCAGTCACCAATATCCGTGTTCGAGAGACGGATGTCTTTGCCGCCGCGGGACATGGTGAAGTTGTTGGACAGGCATTCATCGTAGTTCAGAAAATAGTTCTTGATCGTGTCTCCTTTATAACCGAGGCAAAGGATGAAGTCCTTATGTCCGAAGTGTGCGTAATATTTCATGAGATGCCAGAGGATCGGCCTATAACCGATATTCACCATTGGCTTGGGAATCGCTTCGGAATATTCTCTCAGTCGCATTCCTAGCCCGCCGCAAAACAATACCACCTTCATCGGATAACTCTCCTTGTTTGTCTTTTCTTGGTCAATCTACACAGAGGATCGAGAAGCCGTCATCTTTTTTTGGTACCATACTATGGTCTGTCGTAGCCCATCAACGAGCGATGTACTTGGCCGCCAGCCCAAGATGCGATAAGTCTCAGCAATATCAGCAACGCGGACACGCTCAAGCGGGCGATCCGACAATGCGCCGAATTCAGGTTCTATCGAGGAATCACTGAGCTCAACGAGCTGACAGACGATGTCCCGCACGGACACGAGCGTACCTGATCCTAGATCGAGCGAGCAGCCTTCCACGCCGGGTTTGCAGGCCGCGGCCAGGAGGCCGTCGATCACATCCCGCACGTAAATCCAATCAGCCTGATATTGTCCGCTGGAAAGCTTTGGTTTTTCCCCACGCAACAGAGATTGGATAACATAAGGGATTATCTTCCCCTCTTTCTGTCGCGGCCCGTACGTCATAAAGGGACGGAGTACGACAACGGGAGTTCGATACAACGAGTTGAACATGCGGGCGTACGCAGTGCACATCCATTTGGCTGCGGCGTATGGTGATCCTGGTATCTCTTCCGTCACTGTTCCAACAGGCTCAGTCAGTGATCCCGTCAAGACAATCCGCCGGCATCCCAGATCGGCTGAGATAGTTAAGAGATGGACCGTACTCATAAGGAGACTTCGGAACGTAGGCAACACATGGATGATCTCGGGTGCTGCCGTAACATGCCCTGCCAGATGAAAAATGACATCCGGTTTGATGCATTCTATGATGTGTCGCGCGGTCGGCAGATCTTCAAAGGAACCGTGCCACCATCGAATGTTACTGGTACCAGACGCCCTTGGCGCTCGAGAAACGCCATGCACCTGAGCCCCCACCTCGACAAGACGCTGCGTGAGATGGGAGCCGAGAAAACCAGCGGCCCCGGTTACCACAACTTTTCGGTTCGACAATTGTTCCATGACGAACTGCTCTTGCATCGAGGACACCAAAGTCTCTGTCACTGTGTGGACTTCTCAATCTAAGACCCCCTGCGATCGTAGTCCGATACGATTTCTTCCGGAATATGTGCCAGATCCACGAGCCGTAAATAATCGTTCATCGTAGTTCCCGTGCAAGCCGCGTCAATATTGGGTGCTCCGCGGAAAGCCGTGACATCATCGATATGCACAGTTCTGAAATCGATGCTGAATCGAGTTAAGCCGGACGTGTTCGGGACGCTCGAATGCATCTGTGCAGCCGAAAACAGGATGATTCCGCCGGGCGGACAGATAAGCCGGATCTGTGGGTCCAGCTCCATTGGCTCAGTCGCCCGCGGAAGCGGCCGCGGATCTTCCTTGACGTATTGCACTGCACTAAAGCGAAAATGCTTGTTCCACTCTGCATAGTTGTACTTGGCGGAATCGTTGGCAACAGGCTGGGCCCAGTAACGAGGGTGGAACGCCATGGCATTCTCTGAGACGATGTCGTAGATAGGAATCCACCAGTTGATCTGGCAAGCCGGGGCTGAGTACCAAGTGTCCCGATGGGGGTGCCAAGCGTAGGCAATTCCGGTCGTCAGGTAGCCGTCACTTGTGGAACTTCTCATCCGTGGGACATCGAAGTACGTTTTCTCTGGATCACAGCCCATCTCGACAAGAAGTTTCTGGAGGCATTCCTTTGACTTTGGGTGATGGATGAATTCTGGTTTTAGCCTTCCGAGAATCGCTGCATATTCCTCAACAGGCATCATTCGTTGTGCCAAACGAGGGTCGCGGTCGCCAAACGCTTGCTCGATTAGCGAGCGTGCAAAATCGCACAAATCAAGAGAACTTGGACGTGGGGAATACACGAACAATTGGCCTTCGTAGAGCTGCTGCCTCCTGACGTCATCATCGACCGGCGAGTCTAGGTAGACCGTATTCATAGCGTCCCTCCAAAACTCAGCGGAGGTGAGTATCGGTGCAAGGCTTCAAAAGCTCTCGACCGAGTAGCGCTTCCGCCGCAGCATATATGACTTGAAAAGGCAGACCTGCGCGCTCAGCAATTTCCATGAGGGAATGCTGTCCATCCGTCAGGTTGAGCACCCAGAGCATCGCAAATTCGTTCAGCGGCTGATCAGTTTGTCCTCCCATGGATCGATAGAGCCCGCGTTTCCCTAACTGCGGTTCACATTTGGGGTTCTGGTTGACGTAGTACTTGTTTTGCTCTAACACCCGGGCGATAGCCAAATAAATTTCCAGCGATTCCGCCAGGCAGTGCGGCCGCACAAAATCCAGATTGTCTGCCGAAGTATGATACTGGGGAAATTCGGCGTGTGGAGTGCGTGTCAACGATCCCACCGCCAAGTTGAATCCCGGAGAGCAGTATTGCCGTTCATCGTATCCATAGGGCGAAAATTCCCGAATCTGATACTGCCGAGCGGAATGCTTCAAGACGTGCTCGACCACGCGATCAATTTCAGCGGTTCCCCTGCGGCTTTTCTTATAGGTGAAGGGGCCGGGGTCTCCGACACAAGCAATAACCAACCCATGCTTAATGCAGTTAGTCCGACCTTCATTCAAAGCCAGCCATGTGATGGACCCAATCGCACCGGGAATGAAGAGGAATCGGTACGAATACCGTCTTGATTGGCTTCCCAGGTATTGGGCCAGAAACGTGGCAACGGCTATTCCAGAGAGATTGTCATTGCATAGCGACGGGTGGCAACAGTGGCATGAAATCAAGATTTCGTCTGTCGATTCTCCTGGAAGAAAACATTCCCCGTAAGTAAGATGTCCTTCTTTGAGCGTTGAATCGATTACGACCTCATACTCTCCCGGTTCAAGGCTCTCCAGTTGCGCATGACTCAGACAAAAGCCCCAGTTCTCTTTGTAGTAGGAAGTCCGGTAGGGAATCCATTCCGGATGATCCGGCAGCGAGAAGAGATGGTTCTTCAGCTCGAGCAGCGGCATCTTCCGACGTATCGGCTGACTGTACTGAAGAACGTGTAGGTTGTGCTGTTGAAAATCGACGACCTTCCTCCCGCTTGAGTCCTTGATATAAGCATCCTTTATGTTCCATTCTTTCGGCACGACCCAATCGAATACTTCGGTTCCGCTAGGCACCTCATGAATCGTCAGCGGAATAATCTCGCCGATCCGCTGCATGGTTCTGCGATAGCCGTCACCCGTGATGCTCCGGCAGATCGGGTACAACTCGGCGATCAACCGGTACATCTCGTTACCGACGTCTTTGAATTCGTCTGGCTCAATAGTGCTTAATCTTGCCATGTCCGCGATACCGCTCTTGTGACGTTCGTCAGATGCCTACGAACTTCGGATCCAAGTCCGGATATTCTCGATCCTTCTTCGACATGATCCGATTCGCCTCAGGCCAGACAATACCTAGGCGCGGATCGTTCCACCGAATCCCTCGTGCCGCCTGGGGAGCGTAGAATTCCGACATCTGATACGCAATCTCTGTTTCGTCTTCCAAGGTTTGGAATCCATGCGCAAAGCGCTTCGGTATATAGAGCATGCGGTAGTTCGTGGCTGTCAGTTCCAAGCCGAACCATTGGAGGAATGTCGGGGATTCCGCTCGGAGATCGACGATGACGTCGTACAACGCTCCGCGGGTGCAGCGGATGAGTTTAGTTTCCGCGTGCGGGGGGATCTGATAATGGAGCCCACGCAACGTTCCTCTCCGCTTGTTGAATGAGACATTGCATTGAACCAGTCGATCGTCCAGGCCTCGTGCGAAAAACTCCTGCGCGCACCACAAGCGGGAAAAAAATCCTCGCTCGTCTTCCTGCTTTTCGATCTCGATCACGTATGCTCCTCGGAGAGGGGTTTCTACAAAGATCATAACATCATCGGGAGTTACGAATAGACGCGAACTTCAGGAATCGGCACGATGAACTGTCCTCCCCACTCGCGGATGTAGGCGACTTGCTGCATAATCTCGTCTTTGAAATTCCAGGGCAGAATGAGGACGTAATCCGGCTTGGTTTCCTTGATCTTATCCGGGTGATAAATCGGAATGTGAGTGCCGGGCAGGAATTTGCCTTGCTTGTACACGTTTCTGTCAACCGTATAGTCAAGGAAGTCCGTCCGGATGCCGCAGTAATTGAGAAGGGTGTTGCCCTTGCCTGGAGCGCCATAACCGACAATGGTTTTCCCTTTCCGCTTCGCTTCAATCAAAAACTCCAAAAGCTTCCGTTTGGTCTCCATAACCTTGCCGGTGAACACCTTATAGGTGTCCATTCGGGTAAAGCCAGCCGCCAACTCCTTGGCTCGGAGTTCGATCATATTGGGGCTGACCGGATGCGACCGGTCAGTCTCGTGCCGTGCGTAGATCCGCAACGAGCCCCCATGCGTCGGCAACTCTTCGACGTCGAAGAGCGTAAGCCCATGGGCTGCAAAAATTTTTTCGACGCTCATCAAAGAAAAGTAGGAGAAATGCTCGTGATAGATGGTGTCGAACTGGTTCTCCACGATCAACCGCATGAGGTGCGGAACCTCTATGGTGACGACCCCGCGGGGTTTTTTGAGGAGAATCTGGATTCCTCGCACGAAATCGTTAATGTCCGGCACCTGTGCAAGCACGTTATTGCCGATGATCAAATCAGCACATCGGCCCTCGCTGACCACTTCGCGCGCCGTCTTCTCGCCGAAGAATTTCACCAGCGTGGAGATGCCTTTCGCCTCGGCGACCCTAGCGACGTTGACAGCAGGTTCGATCCCCAATGCAGGTATGCCTTTGGCGACGAAATGTTGGAGAAGGTAGCCATCGTTGCTGGCCAGCTCGACCACGAAGCTCTGGGATCCGAGCCCCAATCGATGGGTGATCATTTCGGTATATCGCCTGGCGTGTTCAACCCAACTGTCAGAATAGGACGAGAAGTACGCGTATTCGGTGAAAATCTCTGCCGGACTCACGTATTCCTGTAATTGGACTAGATAACACGAGTCACAGACATAGACGTGCAACGGATAAAAGGGCTCCATCTGGTTCAGGCGGTCGGCGCTTACATAACTTTCGCAGAGGGGCGACATGCCCAGATCGACGAATGTCTGGGTAAGGGCTGTGCCGCAAAAGCGGCATGGCGGGGGAATAGAGATCTGTGCTGAATCCATAAAGCGTCCTTTTCCTAATAGGATGTTGGTGAAGACGATTTTTTGACGTGCAGATCTCTCCTTTAGTCAGCGCGGCGCGGCTAATAGGTGGTCGAGGCGGTCGCCATTGTTCGCGGTCTAACCCAGCGCAGATCGTTGCTCAACTGCCCGCTGCTGATGAGGTGCCTGATATGATCAATCCGTTTGAACCGTTGCCCTTCAAAATCCTCCAGTCTGAGGCCGACTTGTTTGTAAACTTCATAGAGCTGCTGGGCACCGCGGCGCGCGTTCCACTGCGGTTTGAAATCTGGCAGAAGTCTAGCGATCTTGCTGAAGTCGGCTCGATAACACCGTTTATCAGGACTTGCGTCCTTGGCATACTCGATCCGGCAGCCTGGCACCGTTTCACGGACGATATCGGCGATTGCGCGGATACGATAATTTTCCTGTGTTTGGCCGACGTTGAGGGCTTGGTTGTGCACGACCTCGCAGGGCGCATGCAGCACAGCGATGAACGCTCGCGAAATATCCTCGATGTGGACGATAGGGCGCCACGGTGTCCCGTCGCTCTTGATGTAGACCGTTCCGGAGGTGAATGCCCAGGCGACCAGGTTGTTTAGCACGAGATCGAAGCGGAGGCGCGGAGATGCCCCATAGGCGGTGGCGCATCGAAGAAAGGTTGGGCAGAAATTGCCATCAGCCAATTGGCTTACATCCTGCTCCACGCGGACCTTCGACATACCATAAGGTGTGACCGGGTTCAGAGGTGACTGCTCGTTGACGAAGCCATCGCCAGCCGCGCCGTAGTTGCTGCAAGATGAGGCGAACACGAAACGTTTGACCCCTGCCATTTTCGCCGCCCGCGCGAGGCGTACCGACGCGGCATGATTGATCGCAAATGTCAGGTCAGGATTGAGGTCGCCGAGCGGATCGTTCGACAGACCAGCGAGATGGACGATCGCATCAAATCCGTATAGGTCTCGAGGTTCGATGTCGCGGAGGTCTTTAGTCATAGAGGGGACTTCTTGCAGGCCGTCATAGAAGGTACACTGTTCAAAATAGTTGGTGTCGAGGCCTTGTACGTGATGTCCCTCCGCGCGGAGCAACGGAACCATCACGGAACCGATATATCCGTTGTGCCCTGTCACTAATATTCTCATGTCTACCACCTTTCATCGGGTGCTTACCGATCAAGGTGCCCGCCGCAGCCAGATCTCTCTCCAAAATGGATAAATGCTGCGTGGACAAAAGAGCCGCTTCTGGCTGTATTGGGCCGTGCACGTGACTCCGTCGAGAATCACACAGTCGTTTGATATGGTCATCATCCTGCCGGTTTTTTCGTTGATAATTTTCTCAACCCTCCTCAACACTCTAAATGTTCCTTCGCAATAAGGCACCATCTCGGGATCGAATGACAACCCGCGATTACGTCTGCGTCTGTTCACAGTGCCGAGGATTTCGTCGTATGTTTTGACCTGGACCAGTTCTCCTGGCTTTAGATCGAGTCGTTCGTCCGGAGTGGGTCCCGATAACTTGCCTTCATAAAAAGGATAGAGACATCCTCCCCGAATTCGCTGAAGCGAGTTGTAGCTGAAGAGCAATGCCCGACAGGCACCCACACGCAAGGCTTTTGTGAAAAGCCAAAATAACAACGCTCTCACCAAATCGCCGAGGCCGACATTCCCTGATCGGACATCATTGATATATTGCCGGATATCCCACCAGGCTAACTCCGAAGTCGCTCGTCTGAGTTCCGTGGCCTGACACACAAAGATTTCCTCTTGTGGCCCTGAAGACTCGGGCGCTCTCCGAGTTGCCGTGCGAAGCTTCTCCTCAGTACAAATCGAGTCAGCGAACGAGGCCGTTTCAGCACTCATATCCTTATCGGACACTCTCTTTAACCAGGCTTCTTTCCAGAAGATGAGGCACCCTGCCTGGCAGCCGCCATGCGCCGTTCCGTCACATCGGACACCTTCTAGATGAACCGCGTTGGTCATGCGTCGACCGCCGGTCTTCTCGATCGTATCGCAAGTCTTGTGTGCCCGTTTGAAAACTCGGAATCGCTTGCCGCAATACTGCAGCATCTCCGGCATGAAGGGAAGAGAGTCTAGCCGTCCAAGGTGATCGAGAGTAGCTAAGATCTCGTCCTTATTTCGTACCTCAACCAATTCTCCTGTGCGCAGATTCAATACCTGGGGCATCTTTGCCTGCGACGCATGCATTCTGCGCTCCTAAATTCAGGGGAAGAACCGGACCACTTTCGGTCCAAGCCATTGACTCAACGGGAGAGGCATCTTTTTCCACATGCTGATAGCCAGCGCAAACTTAGGATTTAGTGGATTCGCATTGGGCAATTCCTCTTGTTTGACCAGGTAGTATTCATAGGACAACGGAACTGGCTCGAAGCCCCAGTGTCGCTTAAAATCATAAGAACCGGCTCCCTTTTTGCTCCTGCCGAAGTCAAAGACTTTGTATCCCTGCTCCGCGCCAAAGCACATTAGCTTCCAGTACATGAAGTCGTTCGCTGCGTACGCGAATGCGGACTGCAGCGCTCCGCCATAGTACGGCATGACTTGGTCGCGGAAGAAAAAGGTCATCACGCCTGCGACCATCTCGGATCGGTGGAAGACCGCAAGAATGCGACAGCCATTCGGACCCAATTCTTTCAAAAGGCGCTCGAACAATTGGAAGGGGTACACCGGCGTGCCGAGATTCCTCACGCTGTGCGAATAGACCGCGTAGAACCCTTTGAGCAGTTCCTCCCCTCCGACTCTGGCGGTCAACCCATGTTTGTCGCCTTGCCTGACCATCCGCCGCTGCTTCCGTGGAATGGCGGCGAGATTCTTCTCTTCATCGGGAAAAATTGGACGCCGAAACGTGACATAGAGGTCTTTAACGGGGAGGTCTCCAAACGGAGTTTCGTGCCGAAGCTCGAGAAATCGCACCTTCATCTGGCGCGCAAGCTCTTGAGCTTTGCTTAGCAGCGCTCGACCCGTCTCGCGATCGTCAGCACAGATTCCCCCGTAAACTGCGAGCGGCAGGGAAATGAGTGCGTGTCCGAACGGCAGAGTCCTTACCAGGTACAGGGGAAGAACGCCGGAGATGCGCTCGTGTCTCGTTGCCAGACAATGCATCGGCTTGTAAGGGAATGTGTTTTCGATAACCCTCTGCCATGCGGTGAGATGAAATAACGTCCCGCGCTGATGCCCGAGCACATAGGCATCCCACACGTCCTGCACGTGTGTGGTCTCTTCCAGAATTGTGATCTCAAGTCCCGTTTTCATGAATCTGTAACGAAAGCGGTGTTGATGATCGGCGTCGGTCAGTTCAGAAATCGTCTGCTCAGGCTACCGCCCATCCGGTGCATGACCGATTCAGAGACTTGTGCTCGGAACGAGTAGGAGGTCCTCTTCACCGTTTCAGCAGGACCGCGCTGTACGCTTCCCACTCGCCCTATGGTTGGACGGCTCGTGGCCAGCGTTCAGGCCGAAAAGCCGCCGAGAAGCACCGGATCGGACACGAAAGACGTCACAGGTTCGCAATGTGACGGAGGTCAACCACCGCTCTGGCCTGATACGACAATGCTCGCAGCAAGATCACCGCCCGCTGAGATCCTGTCATCGTTTTCTCGAACACAGCCTCCAACCCATGCAACGGTCCATTGAGAATGCGGACGAGTTGACCGGGCTTGAACTGCTGCACGGGCGCCAGCAGATAGCCTTCGTGAAGCCTGCTTTTGATGGCTTCAATCATACCGGCATCGACGATAGCAGGCTCCGGCCCGAACGAGACGACTCGCCGCACCCCCCTCGCATACATGACAGCCCGATAATGGGAATCCAAGTTGAATCTGGCAAACATATATCCAGGGAACAGCGGGTTAACGGTCGTCTGAGGTTTTCTCCGAATAATCCGATGTTCTTTGAGCAGAGGGCAGAATGTCTCCAAGCCGAGCTTTTGTAGGTTAGCCTCAGCCAGGCGTTCCTGATGAGGCTTCGTGCTTATGGCATACCAATGCAACATTGGTCTCTCTCAGGTGTTCTGTAGTGGTCGCCCGCTCGCGGCCAAGCGAATAGTCTGGACGCTTTCTCGTCGGCTTCCTAGTGCAAACTCGGTCGGCAGCGCCAGTTGTTCTTTGCAGTGGCGGATTGGCTGAATGACTTCTTGAACTGGCGCCCAGGCAAAGTCTCGAAGTAAGGCCCGTAGGCGCTCTTCCGTCTTATCGAGGTTGAGATAGTGGCGAAAGCGCGAAAACATAGGACCGTTCATCCGTGGCTGTTGTGGGTCCAATTCCCAGGGGTGAAGATACATAACCAGCGGATGGCCTTCGGCCTCGATGTTTCGCAGCATCTGTCTAAGAATGGAGTACGGAAAAAGGCGAAAGTATCCTCCCCCAGCAACTGGAATTCGAATAGCTCCGAGACCGAACGTTGAAGGGGGGACCTCCCAAAGTGGACCCGAGTCTGTGATCAGTTGGTGAACCCACGGCCTGGCTCCAGGCATCCCGCAGCGGTCGTGGAAGATCGGAAAAATGCTTGAATCGTAGGCGTACCCTTCTTCGACCAGAATCGGCAGAGCCCATTGCGTTTCCGAGGTGATCGTGAAAGTCGGAGCCCGATACCCTTGCACCGGCGAACCGACGATATCCTCCAGAATTTGCTTAGCCCTCCTGATGTCTTCGCGAAACAACGCAGGAGTCTGAGCCGTGATCAGCTCGTGCGCATACCCGTGAGAGGCGATTTCATGTCCTTGCTCTGCCAGTGTGCGCACAAGAGCGGGATGACGCTCGGCTACCCATCCGAGGACAAAGAACGTCGCCCTGATGTTTCGCTCGGCGAGAATGCCCAGGATCTTTGCCGTGTTCCGCTCGATCCGGCTTTCAAATTGGTCCCAATGTCGTCGCCGCATCGGCGAAGCGAAGGCCGACACCTGGAAGTGTTCTTCCACGTCGAACGACAGGCAGTGTGTGATGCGCTCGCTACCCCCCGCCGACATTAACGGGCTCCTTCTCCCAAGAGCACAACCCTGGCGGTTTCAGTGAGGATCCGCAAGTCGAGGGCCAGCGACATGTTCTTGACGTAGTACAGGTCGTATTGCAGCTTGACATGCGCATCCTCCGCGGATGCCCCGTATCGAAAACGCGTCTGCGCCCATCCAGTAATACCCGGCCTGACCGTGTGACGGAGATCGTAATACGGGATCCGCTCGCGAAGCTCTTGAACGAAAACGGGACGCTCCGGCCTTGGGCCCACCAGGCTCATCTCTCCCTTAATCACGTTGATGAGTTGCGGCAATTCATCGATTCTCGTTTTTCTCAGCCATCGCCCGACACGAGAGATACGTGGGTCTTGAGTCTCGGCCCAACGCGGTCCCTCTTTTTCCGCATCTGTCGACATAGAGCGAAATTTCCAGATCATGTAGGGGTGGCCGCGAAGCCCCACTCGCATCTGCCGGTAGAAGACCGGGCCCGGCGAATCCAGCTTGATCAGCATGCCGACGACGCCGAAGAGCGGGAGAAGCAGGAGAAGGCCCGTCAAAGCCGCGCCTATGTCAAAGAGACGCTTCAGCCCCATCGTGATCGCCCGGCGCTTGAACCCGGTCGAGAAAATCAACGCGCTCGGTCTGAGAAGATCGATCGACAAACGGCCGGACTCTTCTTCGTACATGTGATGTCCGTCCACGACGTCGAGTCCCATGGCTTTAAAGTCGAGCAACGTCTGAACCGGCAGATGGGCGCGCCGATCTTCCAGACAAATGGCGATGGTCCGAACCCCGTAGTGCTCGACGATTTCAAAGAGTTGGTCATAAGTGCCGATAATGCCGGGATTGACAAGCCGCTCTCCCACGCGCCGTGAATCCTGATCAAGGAAACCGACCACTTCGAACAGTCTGGTTCGCTTGGAGAGAAGAACCTGGCAGAGATCGGTGGCTAACTTTCCGGAACCCAGAATGAGAATGCGCTTCTTCAAAGGCGACCAACGTCGGCGAGTGGTTGCAGGAGTCTGGTAGGAGGACACCGTAGACTGAAGGGCGTTCACTTGTAGTACCCCCCCTGTGCCGTGATGTAATACTGGTGCATGTACTTCGTTGCCCATTCCGCCTCATAGCCGGTCAGTATGATTCCGGCCCGGTTGAAAGGCTTGAGCGTTTTTACCGCTTTCTCCACGACATCCTGCGGAGTGACTCCAGCTCGAACGACGACCAGCAGCATGTCTGCCATCGACGCCAACAAATTCATGTCGGCAAGAGGAAGAATCGGGGGAGCGTCGAGAATGATGAATTCAAAGCGTGTTTGCAGCTCCGCAAGAATGTTCCTTACTTGAGGAATTTTCGTGAGATCGACAAGCCGGTGATCCCTTCGTCCGCAGGTCAGCACATATAATAAAGAGTCCCCGTTTCGTTGAAGGCACGCGTCCAACGGCAAATCGCCATAGATCGCCTCGGCCAGTCCTGGTTTGGACGAAATACCGTAATAGGCGTGGAGCATCGGTTGTTTGAAGTCACAATCGATAAGGACCGTCGACTTGCCCAGATCCTGTGCCAGCACGTACGCAAGATTGCTCGCCGCGGTTGACTTGCCTTCCCCCTTCACGGCGCTCGTGACCACGACGACCATGCTTTTCTGGTTTGACCCCAATAGAACGAGTCGTGTCGCGGCGACCCTGAATTGTTCCGTGACAAGAGAAGTGGGTCTCCATTTGGCGACCAAATTCAATTCAAGCTTCACAGACTCGCTGGCCGTCCCTGTTGCAGATCCGTTGTCTTTCTTGGGTTGGATCCGCCTCCATGGATGAAGGGCTTTCTGCGTGCTTGAGCCCGAATCGGTCTTGCCCGGGATCGCAGGCCTCAAAGATTCCGCTTGTTGGGCTGCCGATCCTGCTGTTAATGTGCCGATCCTCATCTCGTACGCCATGCGAAGATGGGGAATCGTCGCAAGGACGGGAAGACCTAGCATCCTTTCAGCATCTTCAGGCTTCCGAATAACCCCGCTCACGTATTCGAGCGCGAACGCGCTTCCATAGCCAAGACCGCAACCGAGCACGAGACCCGCCAACATGATTTTCAGCACATCAGGTGATTCGGGTTCTGTCGGCAGGTGGGCAGGATCCAGGATTCTGAATTTCTCGCCCTTTTGGTGTTTTTCGAGATTTTCAGAAATTCTCGCATTCAATTGCTTCTCAAGGAGGGCCTGATAGTGCTTTTTGGTGTTGTCGTAGTCCCGTTGCAGCACGATCAGCTCTTGCTCACGCTCGGGTGCCCGTTCGACTCGGACCTCATACTCGTGAATCTGAGCCGTCAAACGGCGCTGTTGCTCTTTCAACCCCTGCAACCCTAATTCATTTTCTTCAAGTTCTTTTTTTAGTTCGTAGGTGTAGGGGTCGACCACGGCTTTAGGAGCCTTGGCCTTGGCCTGCGCTTTAGGCTTTCCGGGCTCAGGAATACTGGGCTTGTCTGTCTTGTCGGTCCCGTTTTGCTCGTCCTGTTCGGCCAATTGAGCCTTAATCTGGGCGATTTCCTGCTTGATCTGAATGATGTCCGGGTACGTATCTTTATATTCGGCTGATAATGACGTCAGGGTCCTCTGCAATTCGCGCAGGCGCCCAACTAGGGGATCTTTACTGCTTCCCCTGTTCGCGCCAACGCCCAATGACGGGGTGGTCGATTTTGGTTGCTCTGGCAGATCCGGCTCTCCCGGCATCTGCAACGATTCGACCATCCCGAGCACTTCATAGGAATGGATCATCTTTTGAAGAGCCACGCGCCGATCCATCTTGGTCTGAATTGCTTGATTGATGTCGGTCAGGTCCTTTTGCAGCCGATTCAAAGTCTGGAGGTTCGCCTCGGTCTGCCCGGGAAGCTCTCCCATATATTTTTTTTTGAAGGCCGCAATGGCGTGTTCCTGTTCTTCTAGCGACTTCTTAGCCCTCTCCAACTCAGCGTTCAGGAACTCCGTCGTCCCTTCCACCAGTTGCTCCCGAGCCTTTAAGTTCCCTTCGATAAACTGGCTCGCCAATTTAGCCGTGACCTTCTGGGCAATAAGGGGATCAGAATGAGCGTACGAGATCGAAAATGAATCAATCCGCACGGAGCCGGGAGCGGATTTAGTCTCGACTTGAATCGTCTTGCGCAATCTCTCGATAACCGACTCCCTCTGGGCGTCCCCTTTTTCTTTCGGAGCAAGATTGAATTCATCGATCACCTGACTCAAAACGCTTCGACTCAGCACTTGTTGCTTGATCGCGGTCAGGCGTTCCGCCACCGTTCCTCCCACGACGGCACTCACGTAGTTCTCGGGGATCTTCTGGTTCTCCACCAATATCAGGGTGCTGGAACGGTAGCTCTTGGGCAGCACCAGGCAGATGATCCAGGACAAGACAATTGTGACGAGGACACATCCGAGAACGACCCACTTTCTCCGAAGGGCTATGTCGAAAAGATCTCTTGGTGTCAGGCGGTCCAGGGTCATAACAACTTCCAATACGATGTGAACATGAGAGTGATCGCGTGTCTGGTGAAAGCGGTGTTCGAGGTGCTATAAAACGTACCCGTGTAATACCCAAACGTGTAATTCAGAGATCCGTATAACCATGATGCGAGAGGAGAAGCGAGCGTCCCGAACGCGTTGAACGCCTGGAAATTCACGGCGGGCCCTTGTTGTGCTCCGCCGATCACGCCATTGTGAGAATAATTGGCTCCTCCCGAAAGATACGCTCGATCGGTAATCTTCTGTGATGTTATGGCAGCCACTATGTTTGTTAGTAATGCGCCAGAGGAGGTGATGTAACTCGGGCTTACTATGGCCGCGTAGTTCAGTTGAAATGTGGTATTACGTCTTGCCCAATTCACTGATGCTCCGCCAGTATACGTGTAGAATGTGCTTCCACCGTTGGTTCCTGCCGTCCTACTGTTTCGCTGAGGTAGCCGAACTGCAACTACGCCTGCGTTGAGAGATGTCGAGAACCCATCGCGAAGCCTGCGATTCCAGCCCAAATTTGCGCCGTGAGACTCAAAGCTCCCTAATCCGGAGCCACTGAACTGGCTATTCGTGTACAAATAGTTGAGCGTCAGAGTATCCTGAGCTGTTATTTTGAACATCGGCCCGGCACTTAAGGTTTGGCTTGTCGCGTTGAACGTAGTCTGTCTCAGAGAAGGGTTCTGCGCGGCGAGAGCTTGGCTTCCGAATGTCACTGTGGAGTAGCCATAGCTCAACTGCCCTGTGATAAAGGGCGAAAAAATGTACGCGGCTCCCACTGAAGCCGAATGCATGGTCGTGTTGACTCTGGTCGCTTGGATCCCCCTGACGAAGGTGTCCACGAGCGGAGCCGTCGTTCCCGGCTCAGGCTGTGTCAGAGGTTCATTCAGTGATTGCCCCCCCGTCAGGAAGGCGGGGGGGGTAGGAGTGTACAGGTAGTTGTACGAGAGCGACAGAGACGCACCGGGGATGTATCTCCTCACCAAGCCGGTCAAAGCAAGATTGGCGTTGCCGTTGAAGCCGAGGTAGCTGAGCCGAGGATTCCGCGCATAGTACTCGGAAATGACGCCGCCGCTTATCGAGGTCGTGACGAAGCGCCCGTTATCGCGAATGAGGAGCTGCGGGCTCACCGTCGTGACAAAGTCCTCACGATCCAATCCGGCAATACTGGGCGCGAAGTAAATGTTCGTGTCGTAGCGTTCGGCAATCATTAATGAAGGGACCACGGCAAACCCCGTCGCTCCAAAGGTTGTGACTCCAGGAATGGCGAAATTTGCGCCCATCCCCGCACTAATTCCGCTGGACACCTGTTCTGTAAATTCTGGAGCCCACAGAGATTCACCGAGGGGGGACGGGGATTGCATCGGGCCGAACACGGATGCCGTATCGTGGGCTATCCCTGTCGCAGTGTCGGCCACACCTGAAGCGCTTGCTACCGTCATTTGGCCTAGTGTGGCCGCCAGAGAATGCGACGGCGGAATAGCCGGCGTCATCTGAGTTCCCATCTCCATAACGATCAAGGTCATAAACCAGACCCGCTTTGTACCTTTACGGCACAACAATCGTATCTCCCGAACGTAACGTGAAGTTTCCGATCCCATCTTTTCCCGCCACGAGATCGTCGAATCGAACGGGAATTCTTATCCGGTGCTCTTCGCCGGAAGGGGTTTTGACTGTTCGCAACACGACCATGCTGTTCTTGGACGCATAGGGGTTAAAGCCGCCTGCCAATGAAACCGCCTGCAAGACGCTCGTGTAGGACTTCAGCGGATACTTCCCCGGCTTGCCCACTTCACCCACGACATAGACAAAATAACTATTCACTTCTTTGACGCTCACCGAAACGGTGGGATTCTCCTTAAATTCGTTCAGGCGTTTGGCGATGCGATCGGAGAGCTGCGCTGCCGTCAGCCCGCTGGCCTGCACATCCCCGATCAGCGGGAGAGAAATCATTCCGTCCGGGCGGACGACCACGATGCGCGACAAGTCCTGATTGCGCCACACATTGACTTCGATGACGTCTTCCGGACCGAGCGGAAACTCTTTAGGAAGGGGTTTGTTGATTTCTTCAGCGATTTCCTTCGGTAAACCCGAGCACCCTGTCGCCGTGATCAAGGCGAGAAGCACAAGCGCAACGACGGACCGCGCCATTCTCAACACCATCTTCCTTCCCCTGGATCCGGGAGCAGGACTGTTCAGCATCACAGCTCTCACCGCACTTCAAGGAACCAATACCATCGTCTCAGAAGGAACCACGATCTGATCTCCGGGTTTCAACTCTATATTTTGGTTGGAGCCGTCACGCAACACGATATCGTCGTAACTTGCCTTGATTTTGATCTGCCCCTCGCCGTCTTTCCCGAAACGGAACACGACGATTTTGTTCCGGGCGGCGGTTGGCGTGAAGCCGCTTGCCAGGGTGATCGCCTGCAAGAGGGTGGTCTTGCTCTTCAACGGATACTTCCCAGGCTTGGCAACTTCACCCAAGACGTAGATGGCATAGCTGTTGACTTCCTTGACGACGATCGAGACCTGAGGGTTCTCCTTATACTCTTTCAGCTTGTTTGCAATGTCCTCCGCGAGTTGCGACGCAGTTTTCCCAACTGCGGTCACATCGCCGATCAAGGGGAGCGAAATCCGTCCATCCGGACGCACCGACACGAGTTTGGACAGATCGGCGTTTCTCCATACCGTGATTTCCAGAACATCCTCGGGACCTATCAAGTAATCTGGCGTCACGATAAGCGAGGATTTATCACCGGGTTGTGGAGATCCATTCGATGTGATCCCTCCAGGACGGGGTTGGTTGAGAACAGATTCGGCAAAGGCGAATCCTGCAGATAGCGGTACTAAGAACAGGAGCGCGGTTGCGAGCAGGCTGGAACCGATCTTGGGACACATGGCAGGTACTCCTTTGTGCCGGCACGGGTGCCTTTGTTGCTGGTGTTTGTACGAACTCATATCCGTGGATACTTTGTTTTTCCGTTTGATGCCACTTAGTCCGCCTGCTTCCTCTCGCAATTTTTCCGAGAGGTTGTTCTGTCGGACGGAACGCTCCGCAATTTCCAGCGCGAATATCTCCGGCTTTTTCGTGATACTGTTGGAGTGGATTGATGGGCGCGTTTTCTTGAGCGATCAAAACATGAACTTCAGCCCGACGAAGTACGCCCCATTACCGTTTGTCCGTCCGAACGGCAGCCGGCGTGTCCAGCGCACCTCCGCCAGTGTCGGCGTCTCCGCCAAAGTAATGGGCGTCGGTACGTACACTTTCAGCACCTGCTCGACCGCCGGCGCGTGATCCATCAACACCAACATGCCGCCGCTGCTGATGTTGACGGACAGGGCTTTCCCTTGACGAATCGCCTGTGCCGGTTCGCCTATCGGCACCGTCATTTCGTATGGAATCGGCCGTAACAGCGCGACCCGTTCGCTGTGCTTTTGGTGACTCTCCATAATGGGCCACTCCCATTCGCTCGGAACCACGGTCATCCCTCCTGGATGGAATTGTGTGGAGCTTCTACCTCTCTCTTGCCGCGTCCGCGGATTGTGGTTCATGCTTAGTCTGACACCTCTTGCACAATCTTGGACGACGGTGGTTTCTACGTCTGATTTGATAAGCCCCGTGTCCAATTCCTCCAGGGCCGTTTGTTGCCTGAAACATCTTGATTGCTCGACCGATCGAACTTTGTTGCCCTCTTCAAGGGATCACAACGTGTCAAAGATATCGTTGCGGACTATAAAAGACTCACTGTGATGCGACAATACCGACGATGTAGGCTCTGCAGATCGAAAGGCGGGTGTTGACTCCCCCGAAAGTGTTATGTACGATCGCCCTCGTCATTCTTACTCTGTTCGTCGGTAATTCGGTCCACCTTCGAAAAGCAAACCGTTGAAGTTCGACTGGAGTGTGTGAGTCGCTCATGGGTGATCCACTGATGGATTCTTCCGACCACGTCGAAGCGTTAGCGGAACAGCGGTCAGGCCCTGGGATCATCGTTCTTTCGTCTTCCATGCAACTGCTCCATATGAATCGACAGGCTGCGGAGTTGTGCCGCCAAATCAACGCGGCGGAAAACAGCACTGGCGGAAACGCGAAGTCGGCTCATGGCGTGCTCCCGACCGTGCTGACGGAGCTGTGTGCCGAAATCGTCAAGGCCTTGCATGTTCGGACGGAGGCCAAAGACTGGGAGCAGTTCGAGTTGAAGCGTTTGGCCGGTGACACGAAGCAGCAGGTCTTATTGAGAGGTTTCGGACTCCCCGATCGGGGGGGGATTCAGCAGGCGCGTCTGGTCATTACGATGGAAGAAATCGGTCGTCGGCAAAACGTGAGCACCGAACAGGCCAAGGAGCGTTTTCAACTCACGAACCGCGAGCAGGCTGTTGTGGAACATTTGGCGAAGGGATGGACGAATAAAGAAATCGCCAACGCGTTGCAGATTACGGAACAAACGGTCAAGGAACACATTAAGCACATCATGCGCAAGACCAACGCGACGACGAGGACCGGGATTCTCGCTCAGATCTTTCGTGCGTAGCTCTCCCGTAAAAGTAGCGAACAGCGAATAGCCAGTAGCTCACCCTCACTCATCTCTCCCCCATCGAGGGGGAGACTGAGAGCGGGGGTGATTTTCATAGCGCTGGATGAGCCAACGGCTCATAGAGGCCTGTTGTAGAAACCCAACAGGCGTTGACCATTTGAAACAGATACGGAAGACTACACTCGAGAACGGACTAAGAATCATGATGAATCAATGAGTTAGTGAGCGCCACTGCTGGCCTGGTCATTGCTTCATTTTGAACTGTCTATGAAGATTTTTTCCCTATGACACGATTTCTTTCCCAATTATTCGCAGGAATGATCGGCGTGATCTTGCTGGCTGGTTGCCAGGGTGTTATTCCCGGCGCCAAACCCGCATACGTCGACAACGGTCGCTTTATGGATTTGTGGCAGGGCTATACCCGCTGCAAATCGGGGACCGATGTGGAGGCGATGCGCGATGAGGCGGAACAATTGATCCGGACTGCGCAAGCTCTCAACGTGCGAAGCGGCTTCGTCCTGCCTTTGCCCGGACGCGTTGAGCGGTTGGTTTCCGACCCCTCACCGCGGCTGGCCGTGGATGTCAAAGCGATGGCCGCAGCTTGCGCGCTCTATGCAGGAAATCTCGCGCTCTCGGTCGGCAAGAACGATATCGCCTTCGACATGTTTTATCACGTGATTAAGAACCACACGCAACCGGAATATACCTACTACGTGTCGCAAGCCAAAGCCGGGTTGGCCGCCATTGACCTCGGGTTACAGGCTTCGTTGCGGCGACCCTGATCAGACATCTCCGACGATCTATCCCGTCGCAGTTGCCTTCCTCTGAGGAGGTCTCGCTCTCACCTCTTCCCCCATCAAGGGGGAGAGCGCAGAAGCTCCATCTCCCCTGTCGGTTTTTACGGTTCAGCGGCTCCTTCAACCTGCGATGCGGATCTCACGACCCTGCGGTAGAGATCGACATAGGCTTGGGCTGATCCGACCCAGGACACCTCCGTGCGCATTCCGGCATCGATGAGTGAGCGCCAGGCTCCGCGGTCTTGATAGACGCACAAGGCCAGGCAGATCACCGTCAGCAACGCGTGCGGTGTCGCTTCTCCGAACATGAACCCCGTCGCCCGTCGCTCGCGCACCGCCAGAGGGGAATACGGAACCACGGTATCCGCGAGGCCGCCGGTCCGGCGCACGATGGGCACCGTCCCGTATCGCAAGCTGTAGAGTTGACTCAAGCCGCAGGGTTCGTATCGCGACGGCATCACAAACATGTCCGCTCCGGCTTCGATCCTATGTGCGAGCCCTTCGTCGAAGCCGATGCGCACGCCGATCTTTCGGGGAAATTTGGCGTGAAGCGAACGCAGTTCGGCTTCGCACTCCGGATCGCCCGTCCCCAGGACGGCCAGTTGAAGGTCCAACTCCATCAGTTCAGGAACGATGCTCACCAGCAGATCCAGGCCCTTCTGTACGGTCAGGCGGGATACGACTCCTAATAGCGGACCGTCGCTCGCTGGAAGATCGAGTTCGCGCTGGAGCGCGCGCTTGCACATCGACTTCCCCGACAGATCGGCAGAGGAATACCGTGCGGGAATCAGCGGATCGGCGGCGGGATTCCAGACCTCGACATCGACGCCGTTGACCAGGCCGACCAGACGATCCTTTCGCTGCGCCAACACTCCTTCGAGTCCGAACCCGTACTCGGGGGTCTGAATCTCCTGGCTGTACGTCGGGCTGACGGTCGTCAGAAAATCGGCGAAGAGGATGCCGCCCTTCAACAAATTGAGCGAACCGTAAAATTCCAGACCCGCCGGAGTAAACAGCGCGGCGGGAAGTCCGGTCTCGGCAAAACGCTCACCGGGAAAGAGTCCCTGATAGGCAACATTGTGCAGGGTCAGGATCGAGCGGACGCCGGCGACTTCCGGTCGTCCGGCATAGAGCGTGCGCAAGTACACCGCGCACAGCGCCGTCTGCCAATCATGCAGGTGCAGGAGATCGGGTTTCCATTCGTCAACGCGCTGGAATGCGATCAGCAGTTCCAGGACCGCGCGCGAGAAGAAACAGAACCGCTCCAAATTGTCCGGATAGTCGACTCCCCGTTCCTGATAGAGGCCGGGTCTGAGGAAAAACGGGTCGTGCCGGACGGCAAACACCGAAACGGATCCCCGAAAACTGGAATTCGACGGGTGGAGTGTGGTCCGCTCCACCACAGCCTCAATCGAGCCGGAGGCTGACGGCACCGTGATGCGCGCGTACTCGGTCAACCGGTGGCCGCTTTGGTCGAGCGTGCCGTAACGGGGGATGACCAAACGCACGTCATGGCCCAACCGCGCTAGTTCCAACGGCAGCGCCCCGGCCACGTCGGCCAACCCGCCGGTCTTCGCGAAGGGAACCGCCTCCGAAGAGGCCATCAGAATCTTCAACGGCTTGGAGTCGCGGGGAGAGATCGCCATCAGAGCAATCGCCGGCTCTTCGGTTGCTCCGGTTTTACCGGTTGGCACTCGTCGCACTGGCAGATCCGGCGCAGGAACGTGTATGAATAGATGCCGGTGTCATGACCGTCGCTCCATGTGAACCGCAAGGCATATCGCCCGACCGGCTCGACGTCCTGCAGCAGGATCAGCAGCGGGACATCGTCGGGCTTGAGGCGCAGCTCGCCGGTCCATTCATCCGTGCACGCCGCGCAAGGGCAATGTTGGCGCAAGTAACGGACCGGATACACGCCCTTGTGGCCGTCACTCCAGACGATGCCGAGCACGCCCTTGTCGATCCACTCCATGTCCTTCGGCTCAAGCACGGTCGGCGTCATATGAGAGCGATCAGCGGTCGGCCCTTGGTTTTAGTCCCCAACCGGTGCCGCGGGCCTTTCGGCAGGCCGGCTCCCCTCCTGTCGCCGCGTGGAGCTGCTGCCTCGTACTCCACGGGGAGTATATACTCAGGTTCGCTCTCCTCCTGTCGAAGAGGGCTGTTGAGTAAGCGGACCATGGGTCCTTGCGGTCTGACATTATCAGACTCCCATTCACCATCACAAGATGATGTGACGATTCGACGGCGGTTCCCGGTCGTGCCTGCAAACCTCGCCCAAGACCCCTTCTCAGCCACTCCCTTGCATACATCTTCAAGAAGTCGATCGAGGTTGGTTAGCTCCCCCGGTTGCTGAGGAAGAGACGAAGCACTCGTTCTCACAGCCGTGGTCCCCGTCAGTTGGAGGAGTCAGTGCGGAAAACCGGACGTTGCCGAGCCCTCGGCGGCGAGAAAATCGATCGGCGGAAGGCGTGTGCCTGCGACGGTCGTCACATAGGACTCGATGGCGGTTTCCAGTTCGGCGCGGGTCCGACCGCCGGCTCTCAGCCGATCGACGACGGCCGGCGACCAGCGGAGCGCGTGCCGCATCAACGCGAGGCTTCCGGGCGAGAGCGGAAGGCAGCGGCCCGGCTGACGCCGGGCGCACAGACTGCAGAGCAACCCTCCGGAGGCCGGGGAGAATTGCGGCTCGCCGGCCAATCGGGTGTTTCCGCAGGCGGCACACTGATCGATCTGCGGCTTGAAACCCGTAAGCCCCAGCAGTCGAATTTGAAACAGCAGCGCCGTTCTTCTTGTGGATAGGTTTGGGATCGGTGGTTTGCTATAATTTGTCCGGGAGGACTCAAGGATGACGTTCTATCACTTCGAGATCGTGGTGGAGAAAGAGTCGAACGATGAAGGCTATTCCGCCTACAGCCCGACGTTGCCTGGCTGTTTCAGCAACGGCAAAACCATTGAGGAAGCCCGGCGGAATATCCGCGAAGCGATCCAGCAGCACATTGTTTCCCTCCTCGCCCACGGCCAGCCGATCCCACAGAATGAGCACCTTGTGCATGTGGAGGAGTTGACGGTTGGGGTTCCGTAATAATGAGTCGGATGCCCCAGATCACTGCACAAGACCTTGTCCGCTTCCTGAAGACCCAAGGTTTCATAGAAGATCGTCAAACCGGTAGCCATCTGACGCTCTGGCACGAAGCCCGACGGGTTTCCGTGACGATTCCGGTCCATACCGGTTGCGATCTCGGACGCGGTTTAGCCGTCCGCATCTTGAAGGACGCGGGATTCTCCGTCGAAGACTACCTACGGCTGCGGTGACGAGTTGCCAACACTCCCTTCAGCTCCCTCCGATGCCATTTGGCAGGAGAGCTGTAAGAGGCCCTTATTCCCTCAACTGGGTCCAGTCCGACGATTGCTGGAGATTTGATCCAGGATGTCCGATCCGATCGCCAGGGATCTGGCGCTGTGCGACCCGTGTATTCGGCCGAATCTCCCGGTGGTTTCCTTGCGCTGCCTG
>Ga0070741_10003867_pt1 | contig 36002 bp, 32 predicted proteins | sample Coa_R1_4_FD_66440 | JGI IMG/M metagenome (GOLD analysis project Ga0070741, IMG submission 66440) | Surface soil microbial communities from Centralia Pennsylvania, which are recovering from an underground coalmine fire - Coalmine... | ecosystem: Environmental > Terrestrial > Soil > Unclassified ... | reverse complement strand
GTGCCGCCGCCGGCATCCGCGGCGCGGTGACGCTGATCGATCTGAAACAACGCGCGGTGGCGCGCACGCTGGTCGGCCCCGGCCTGCCGGTATGGTCGGCGGCGTTCTTTCCCGACGGCCGCATGCTGTTGACCGGCGGCGCCGACCGCATCATCCGCCGCTGGGACGCCGCGACCGGCGAGGCGATCGGCGACATCGCCGCCGGCGGCGCGGCCGATCCGCTCGCGGCTTACGCCGGCGATCCGGGCGCGGCAGTGTTCCGCGCCTGCGTCGCCTGCCACACCCTCAGGGCCGACGAAGGTCCGCGCGCCGGCCCGACGCTCGCCGGCCTGTTCGGCCGCCGCATCGCCACGCTGCCCGGCTACAATTTTTCGCCGGCGCTGAAAAAGCTCGACATCGTATGGACGCCGCAGACCGTGGCGAAACTGTTCGAGCTCGGCCCGGCGACCTTTACGCCCGGCACCAAGATGCCGGAGCAGACCATCGGCTCGGCCGCCGATCGCGAGGCGCTGGTCGCGTTCTTGCAGAAAGCGACGAAATGACAGCGCGGTGCCGCGCGCGGACGTTACAATCAGAACCTATCAATTTCCTGCGAGGCAGCCTCGCCGGCTTTGCCGAAACCGTTATATCGGCGCGGCCAAGCCGAACGAGGACGCCATGCATCCTGTCTTGACGCCACTGCCGCTATTGGGCCGCATTCTGATCGCGCTGATCTTTGTGCTGGCCGGGATCAACCAACTCGGCACGATCGACGCCACCGCCGCCAACATGGCGAGCCACGGCATCCCATACCCTACCGATCTGGTGTGGGGCGTCGTCGCCCTCGAACTGGTCGGCGGCGTCATGCTGATCATCGGATTACTGACCCGACTGGTGGCGCTCGCATTCTTCTTTTATACGCTGACGCTCGCTGTGCTGTTTCATCCCTATTGGACATTCACCGGCGCAGCGGAGCGAACCCAGCACGCGTTCTTCTACGGTCACCTCGCCATGATGGGCGGCATGCTGTTCGTCGTCGCCTTCGGCGCCGGCCCATTCAGCATCGACGCGCTGATTTTCGGCCGCTCCAAGGCGCAGGGTGTGGGGTAGGGCAGCCAGGCTGAACGAAAAACGTCATTGCGAGGAGCCCCGCAGGAGCGACGAAGCAATCCAGAGTCAGTGCACCGACTCTGGATTGCTTCGCTTCGCTCGCAATGACGAATGGGCTACTCCGCCGCCTCGCGGAACGTCAGCATCTCCTCGCGCGGCGCCAGATCGACCGGCTTGCCATCCTTGATGACGTGCGTGAGGTGCTTGCCGCCCTGCAGCACGGTGATGTCGGCGAGCGGATCGCGGTCGAGCACGATGAGATCGGCGAGCTTGCCGGGTGCAAGTTCGCCGACTTGGCCTTCGAGCCCGATCGCGTAGGCATTGTCGTGCGTCGCCGCCTTGATCGCCTCGAGCGGCGAGTAGCCGCCGTATTTGACGAAAATCTCCAGCTCCTTGGCGTGCACCTCGCCGTAGCGCATGAAAGTGTTGTTGCCGGTATCAGTGCCGACCAGAAGTTTTATGCCGAGCTTGCGCGCCTTGTGCATCAGCTCGCAAAGGAGATCGAAGTGCCGCTTCATGCGATTGATGTCGAGCTGCACTTGCTCGCCGCCGACTTTTTGGCCGAGCTCGACCACCATGGCGAGGAAGGTCGCAGTGGGGATGATCGGCATGCCGGCCTTGGCGACGGCCTCGAGATCGCGGTCGCCGGCGAGATCGGCGTGAATGATCCAGTCGACGCCGGCTTCGGCGGCGGCGTGGGTCGAGCCGGCGCCGCGCGAATGAATGCCGACGCGCAGGTTGCGGCGATGCGCTTCGGCGACCACGGCGGCGATCTCTTCACGCGCCAGCATCTGCGATTCGCCGGAGCGGCTGTCCGCCATCTTGACGAAGTTGACGCCGTGCTTGCCTTGCCGGCGCACCTCGGTGACCATCTCGGCGGCGGTGTTGCACAATTTGCCGATCGAATGGTCGGGCGTGCCTTCCCACGACGGCTCGTCATCCTCGATGCACCCATAGGTCACGATCATGCGGCCGGCGACGAACATGCGCGGCCCTTGCATCAGGCCGAGCTTTATGGCGTCGCGCACGCCGACATCGGTGAACCAGGTGCCGCCCGGCACAGAAATTCCGGTGACGCCGGAGCGCAGCACTTTTTGTACGCTGCGCGCGGCCTTGAGCGTGGAAAATTCCGGCCGCGTGGTGCCGCGGCCTTTGCCCTCGCCCTTGATCGTCGGATAGCCGTAGGAGACGTGGCAATGCGCGTCGATCAGGCCCGGCATGATCCATTGGCCGGCGGCGTCGATCACCGCGACGTTGCGGCGGTCGTCGAGCGCGATGTCACCAGGCAGCGCGCCGACATGCTTGATGCGGTTGCCCTCGACCACGATCGTGTCGTTGCGCCGCGCCGCCGCGCCCGAACCGTCGATCAGGGTGCCGTTGCGGATGACGATGGTGTTGGGGCTCATCGGCTGTCCTTGGTCTGCTGCTTGCCCAGTGTAGCGCGGATTTGGCGGTCACGGAACGCAGCGCGGGAATGCGCCACCGTCATTCCTCGCTTTTCGCCCGTGTCTCGCGCTCGCGCAAATAATCGTCGGTCGTGCGCAGCGTCGGGCGCGGCGGGGCGGCGTGGGGGTCGAATTCGTTCTCGGTGACGACGATGACACGGCAATCGTCGCACATTTTGATCAGGTCGAGGCGGCTGGAGCCGGCTTCGTACATCCAGTGCCGGCCGGCCAGCTTTTTGCTCACCGCCTCGATGGTGCTTTTGACGCCGAACGGCTTGCCGCAGCGGATGCAGGCGAACGGCTCCTCCTCGTTGAGGACGCGGGCCGGCGCGTTGACGGCGGCGAAGTCGATCTGCGGCTTGAGCGTAATGACTCTTTCCGGACAGGTCGCCTTGCACAGCCCGCATTGCACGCAGGCGTCTTCGCGGAAACGAAGGAGCGGCCGCTCGGTATCGTCGCCGAGCGCGCCGGTCGGGCAGGCGGCGACGCAGGCGAGGCAGAGCGTGCAGCCCGCCTTGTCCACTTCGATGGCGCCGAACGGCGCGCCGGTTGGCAGCGCGATCACGTCGACCGGCGTCGGCGCGGCGCGCTGCAGCTCGCGCAAGGCCAGCAGCAGCACTTCGCGCTTGCCGCCGTATGGCGTAAAGCTCGCCGGATGCGAAGACGGCGGGTGCAGGGCGATGGCGGCGAGCGCGGCACCGAGTGCGTCGGGGTCGTCGGTCTCGATGGTGTCAACCGAGCCGAAGCCCAGAGCGCTCAAGATCGGCGCGGCGTAGGCGATGGTTTGGCGCAGGCCGGCAATATCGTGGCGCGGTTTTGCCCGCAGTGCGATGCGCATAGCGCTGGCGCCGTAGGCGAACGCGGCGGCAATGGCTTCGAGGCCGATCTGCGTCACCTCATTGACGGCGAGCGGCAGCACGTTGGCCGGCAGGCCGGCGCCGTGGCGCGCCAGCGCATCGATGAGTTCGCTGCCGTGCTCGTCGTGCAGCAGCACGATCGGCTCGCTGCCGCCAGCTTCGCGATACGTCGTCAGCAGCGCGCGCAGCTTGCGCATCAAGATGTCGGCCGGCGGCAGCGCGTAGGCGGCGGCGCCGGTCGGGCAGGCGGCGGCGCACTCGCCGCAGCCGGCGCAGATCGCGGCATCGATGGCGACATGATCGCCGTCGGGTGCGATGGCGCCGGTCGGGCACAGATCGAGGCAGCGATGGCAGCCGACGATGCGCGAGCGCGAATGCGCGCACAAATCGGCGGTGAAGCTGATGTAGCGCGGCTTGTCGAACGTGCCGACGAGATCGCGCGCTTTGAGCACGGCGCGAAGGAGCGCCGCCGCATCGCGCGGATCGGCGCGCACATAGCCGTCGCGCAGATCGGGCGCGGCAAACAGCGGCGGACTGCCGGCGAGGTCGAGAATAATGTCGCAGCGCGATTGGGCGGCGTCGCGTGCAGGCGCGAACGCAAGTGTGCCGCGCGAGGACGGCGTGGCGAGCGCAAAATCGTCGACCACGATGTCGAAGGCGCCGAGCCGGCCGGTCGCGGAGCGGATCGTGCCTTTCGCCACCGGAAAATCGTTGACCCGCGGCGGCGCCACCTCGCCCGGCCGGCTCAACAGCACCGTGACGTCGAGATGCTCTTTTAGAAGCATGCCGGCCTCGATCGCCTTGTCGTCGCGGCCATAAATCAGAACGACGCCTTCGCTGGTGAGGCTGACGAAAGGAGTTTCAGGATCGGGCTCGGCTGCGGCGGCGAGCAGCGCCGCCATCTTCGGCCCGGCGTTGGCCGCCTGCTCCGACCAGCCCGCGGTTTCGCGAACGTTCACGAAAGCGAGATCGGCATCGGGCCCGGCGGTCTCGCCGAACAGCGGCGCTTCCTGGGTGCAGCCGACGACGAGCGGCCCGGAAGCCGCCGCGGTGCGGAACTTTTCCAGCTCGGCACGGCATAGCTGGTTGACGGTTTTGACCTCGGCGCCGCGACAGGCGCGCCGGACCGTCTCTGCATCGAGCGGCATCGTGTCTTCGCACGAGCATAAAAAGATGTTCTTAGGTCGCTCTCTGGTCATGTCGGAACGCTGCCGCCGGGTCCGTACGGGCTCCCGTGCCGCACATCTTATAGATATAATGTTATAGTTATAATGGCCGGAAAGGACGAGTCCGCGACCAACAATAATGCCGCTCGACAGTGAAGCTCAGATGCGCCGCGCGGTTCCAGGCTTGGACCTGCCGCCGCCGTTCCGCGCCGTTGCGCTGCGCGAGGTGGGCGACGCGTTCGCCCATGCGGTGACGATTGCCGAACGGGAAGGCGCCGGCACGCTGGTTCACGTCGGCCGCTTCGATCTGGCCGAGTTCGCCGTGGTGCTGGAACCGGACGAGCCGCTGCGCACGGCGCGGCGCACGATCTATGCCGGCATGGCGGCGCTCGCCGACACGCTCGCCGCCCACGCGCCACCGGAAAAGCCGATGGCCATCGCCTGGCCCGATACGTTCCTGGTCGACGGCGGCCTGGTCGGCGGCGGGCGGCTCGCCTGGCCGGCCGGCGCCAGCGAAGATGCGCCGCCGCCCTGGCTGGTGTTTGCCGGCATGATCCGCACGGTTGCCATCGGCGAGCACGAGCCCGGGCTCAATCCGCTGGCGGCGACGCTTGCCGACGAAGGCTTTGTCGATCTCGGGTCCGGGCGCTTGGTCGAAAGCTTCGCGCGGCACCTGATGGTCGCGATCGATGCCTGGCAGCAGGACGGATTTGCCGAGATCGCCAAGAGTTATCTGTCACGGCTCAAGCCGGAGAAGGGTGTGCGCCGCGACATTGCCGAGAATGGCGATTTGTTGGTGCGCCGCGCCGGCAAAGCGGCCGTCGAGCGCCGGCCGCTTGCTGCCGCGCTGGCGCAGCCGGCCTGGCTCGATCCGGCCACCGGCGGACCGCGGCGATGAGCGCCATGAAGGATTTTTGGCTGTCGTGCGGCCATCATCTGCTCGACCGCGACGCGCAGGGCCGGCTCACCCTGACCGACGACTTTCTCAAAGTCTATCTGGCGCGACCGGAACTCGCGCCGCCGGCCGACGCCTGCGACGCCGAGCGAATGCTGCATGCTGCGCTCATGAAAGATCCGCGGCGGCCGGTGCGGGCGGACGAGATAACGGCAATCGCGGATGCGGATGCGCGGGAGAACTGGCAGCAGATGATCGCGTTTCGCGACCATTTGGTCGCGCACGATACGGTCGAAGGCGCGTATCTCGCGATGGTCCGGCAAGGCCAGCGCGTGCCGCTGTTGTTTCTCGATCAGCTTGTGCACGTGATACTGCGCAACGCGCTCGACGGGATCGATGACGTCTACTTCTTGCGCTCCGCAGAACTGCTGTTTCGGCCGCAGCGGCTGACGGTTCACGAAGGCGCGCTGATCGCGGCCGATGAGGAGCGTTTGGGCGGCGCCGCGCAATCGCCGCTGGTCGCCATGCTCGGCCTGCCGCCGGCCGGCGACGTCGACGTGCTCAACAACGACAACGCGGCGACCTACTGGGAGCGCAGCGACAGTTTCGATATGGCGCTCGATCTGAGCGCCGGACGGCGCGGCCTCGCGGCGCTCGCCGCGGTGCTGGAACGCTGGATCGCGCATTTGCTTGGCATCGCGGTTGCCGTCGTGCCGGTTGCCGAGCCGGGCGACGTGGCGCTGTCCTGGTATGTGGGGCTCGATGCCGAAGCGACCCGGCTCGGCGACGCGCTGTGGCGCGGCGACGCGCTCGATCCGGACGAAGGCGCGTCCATCATCGCGGTGTTCCGCGTGACTTTTAACGATCAGAGTCAGGTTTTAGAACAGCTTGCGGGCGAGCCGATTTATCTTATCCTCGCCATGAACGCGGAGCGCATGCTGCGCATGAAACCGCAGAACCTGCTGACCGGGCTGCCGATCCGCCAACCGACGGTGCTGGCATGAGCGCCGCCGAGCCGCTCGTACGCCTCGCCGTCGGCGTCGTCGTCGAGCGGCGCAGCGCCAAGAGCGCCTGGGCCGATTTCGTCTGGCGGCCGAGCGCTGTGCTTGCTGGCGAGCCGGACGCTGCGCCGTGGACGCTGCTCGACGCGGAAGCCGACCGCACGACCTTTTATGCCGGCGCCGGCGAAATCGCGTTGTATCGGTCGGAGGCGGCGTATTACCGCGACAATCTCGCAACCGGCGAGCCGATGTTGTGGGCCGCGCTGCGGCCGACCGGCGGCGAGCCGCCCTTTGCCGTCGTTAGCGTGACAGCCGATCCGAGCGAAGGCGAGGCGCTCGCCACCATCGGCACCGATTTGGTCGAAGCCTTGCCGATGCCCGGGCCGATCCGCGACGCCATCGAGGCATTCGTCGCCGCGCACCACGTCGAGCACGCGTTCACCAAGCGCAAGCGCGACCGCGCCGATCCGGAGGCGTTGGCGCGACGGGCGCGCGTGAAGGACTCGTGATGAGCGGAGCGGATAAGAACCCACCGGAAAAATCCGTTCGGGATTTTTTGGAGCGCTGGTCGCGTCGCAAGCTCGGCATCGCCGAAGCGGAGGACGCAGCGGCCTCGGCGCCGGCGGAGCCGCCGCAAACCGGCGAACGGCTATCGGAGGCGCCGCTACCCGAGGCCTCCGCCGAAGCGCCGGCGGTGTTCGATCCTGCGAGCCTGCCGCCCATCGAATCGATCGATGCCACGACCGACATTCGCGCCTTCCTGGCGCCGGGCGTGCCGCTCGAGCTCGCCCGCGCGGCGCTGCGCCGCGCCTGGACCAGCGATCCCGCCATCCGCGACTTCGTCGGCATTGCCGAAAACCAATGGGATTTCACCAATCCCGACACGGTGCCTGGCTTCGGCTCGCTGGAATTCACCGATGAGGTCCGCGCCATGGTGTCGCGGCTGTTCGGCGATGCCCCGCAGACCGGCGCGAGCGACCCAGCTGACCCGGAGCGGCTTGGTGCAGTGCAGCCGTCGGCGGGGGGGTTGGGTCACGTCTCGACCCCCAGCGCGGCGCCCACGCCTGACCCCTCACTGCAGGGCGATCGTGAATGCGCTCAACTTCCCGTGAATCTGCGCGAAGCTGATCGTGCTGCGCTGCAAAATGGCGCCGGTGCGGAAAAGCCGGACGTCTCGCACCGCAAGCACGGCGCGGCCCTACCAAAGTAACGGTGCGGCCATAGGTCCCGGCTATTGACCCTTACGGGCGCACCAGCCTACTGTTCCCGCCAGCGTTGTCTCAAACAACAATAAATAGAAACGGCATGCGGGACGCAGGGATTGTAGCAGCTATTGAAGCCGCTGGCGGCGTAGGGGCGCTTGCCAGGAAGATCGGTATCGCGCAGCCGTCAGTATCGAATTGGAGCCGCGTGCCGGCCGAGCGGGTGATCGCGGTCGAGGCGGCGACCGGCGTGCATCGCAGCGTGTTGCGCTCCGACCTTTACGGCGCTCCTGTCGACCCATCGGTTATTCCGCCCGCTGAAATCGACGAACTCGACGTGACGCGCTCGCGCCAATACGCGCTGCTTGCGATCCTGCTCGCGCGCGGGCCGGATGCCGAACTGTTGGCGCGCGTCGCCACACTGCGCGGCGACGCCTCGCCGCTCGGGCTTGCGCAGGCGGCGCTCGGCGAAGCCGCCGCGGTGGCGAATGTCGAGCGGATCGAGCGCGAATTTTTCGATCTCTTCATCGGCATCGGCCGCGGCGAGCTGTTGCCGTACGCCTCCTTCTATCTCACCGGCTTTCTCAACGAGCGGCCGCTGGCGCGGGTGCGCGCCGACCTCGAGCGGTTCGGCATTGCGCGCGCCACTGGCCACAGCGAACCGGAAGATCATGCGGCTGTGCTGTGCGAGGTGATGGCCGGCCTCGTCGACGGCCGTTTCGGCACGGCCCCCGGCGCGGACCGCGAATTTTTTGAGAAACATCTGGCGCCGTGGATCGGCCGCTTCTTCGCCGATCTGGAAGCGGCGCGCGGCGCCGAATTCTATCGCTGTGTCGCGGCGATCGGGCGAACCTTTGTGGCAATCGAGAGCGAGGCCTTTACGCTCGCCGCCTGACAACGCGACGAGCCCAGGGAGAGCGCAATGAGCACGCGCAAGCAAACAAACAATGCCAGTCCTGAGTCGGTGCGCCGGCGCGACGTCTTGCGCGCACTCGGTGTCGGGGCCGGCGCCGCGGTTGCTGCCTCGTCGACGCTGGTCGAGCCGGCGGCGGCGCAGGTGAGCAACGACGAAAAGCGCAAATCGCGCTACCAGCCGAATTCCGCGGACGTGCAGAACTATTACCGCGTCAATCGCTATCCGAAATAGGGGAGGCGGCCGTGCTGATCAGAAGGACGGAACGTCAGGCGCGTCGTGGCGCGTTTTCAGCGGATCAGACCAGCGAGCGCGGTCTCGACCGCCGCAGCTTCTTGCGCCGCTCCGGTCTCGCCGGCGGCCTCGCCGGGCTCGGCGCGCTATCGCTCGGCGCGGTGCGCAAGGCCGAAGCCGGCCCGCCGCCGCCTGCCGGCGCCCAGGTCACCATCCGCAAGAGCGTCTGCACCCATTGCTCGGTCGGCTGCACGGTCACGGCCGAAGTGGCGAACGGGGTGTGGATCGGCCAGGAGCCGAGCTGGGACAGCCCAATCAATCGCGGCTCGCATTGCGCCAAGGGCGCCTCGGTGCGCGAACTGGTCAGCGGCGAACGCCGCCTGAAATACCCGATGAAAATGGCCAACGGGCAGTGGACCCGCATCTCGTGGGATCAGGCGATCAACGAGATCGGCGACAAGATACTCGAGATCCGCGCCAAGTCCGGCGGCGACGCCGTCTACTGGCTCGGTTCGGCCAAGATGACCAACGAAGGCTCTTATCTGTTCCGCAAGCTCGGAGCGTTCTGGGGCACCAACAACACCGATCACCAGGCCCGCATTTGCCATTCCACCACAGTCACCGGCGTAGCCAATACCTGGGGCTACGGCGCGATGACCAACAGCTACACCGATATCCGCAACGCCAAGACCCAGATCATCATGGGCGGCAATCCGGCGGAAGCGCATCCGGTGTCGCTGCAGCATCTGCTCGAAGGCGCCGAGCTCAACAAGGCGAATGTCATCGTCATCGACCCGCGGCTGACGCGCACCGCCGCGCACGCGACCGAATACGTGCGGCTGCGGCCGGGTACCGACATCCCCGTGCTGTACGGGATGATGTGGCACATCATCCAGAACGGCTGGGAGGACAAGGATTTCATCAAGCAGCGCGTCTACGGCTTCGACGACGTCAAGAAAGAAATCGAGAAGTGGACGCCCGACGAGGTCGAGCGCGTCAGCGGCGTGCCGGGCGAGCAGCTCAAGCGCGTCGCGCAAATGTTTGCCACTCACAAGCCGGCAACGCTGATCTGGTGCATGGGCCAGACCCAGCACACGGTCGGCACCGCCAACGTCCGCGCAAGCTGCATCGCGCTGCTCTTGACCGGCAATGTCGGCGCGCCGGGCACCGGCGCCAACATCTTCCGCGGCCATGACAACGTCCAGGGCGCGACCGACGTCGGCCTCGATATCGTGACCTTGCCGTTCTACTACGGCCTCACCGAAGCCGCCTGGAAGCACTGGTCGCGCGTCTGGCAGGTCGACTACGACTACTTGGCCGGCCGTTTCGACGACAAGAAGATCATGGAAACCTCCGGGATCCCGCTGACCCGGTGGTTCGATGCGGTGCTGTTGCCGAAAGATCAGGTCGCCCAGAAAGACAACGTGCGGGCCATGTTCGTGCAGGGCCACGCCAGCAACTCCATCACCCGCATCCCGGAATCCCTGAAAGGCCTCGCCAAGCTCGATCTGCTTGTGATCGCCGATCCGCATCCGACGACGTGGGCGTCGCTGTCGGTGGAGGCCGGCCGCAAGGACGGCACGTATCTGCTGCCGGTCGCCACGCAGTTCGAATGCAAGGGCTCGCGCGTGGCCTCCAACCGCGCGCTCCAATGGGGCGAACAGATCGTCAAGCCGATTTTCGAATCCAAGGACGATCTCGAGGTCATGTACCTGATCGCCAAGAAATGCGGCTTTGCCGACCAGATGTTCAAGAACATCAAGGTCGAGAACAATCTGCCCGAAGCCGAGAGCATCCTGCGCGAGATGAATCGCGGCAGCTGGTCGACCGGCTATTGCGGCCAGTCGCCGGAGCGCCTGAAGTCGCACATGGAGCATCAGGCCGACTTCGACATGATCACGCAGCGGGCGGCGAGCGGCCCCAACAAGGGCGACTATTACGGCCTGCCATGGCCGTGCTGGGGCTCGCCCGAGGTCAAGCATCCGGGCACGCCGCTCCTCTACAACACCAATCTGGCGGTGATGGACGGCGGCGGCTGCTTCCGCGCCCGCTTCGGCGTCGAGCGCAACGGCGTCAACATGCTGGCCGAGGGCTCTTACCCGAAGGATTCGGAGATCAAGGACGGCTATCCGGAATTCAACTACGCCGTCCTCAAGAAGCTCGGCTGGGACGGCGATCTGACCCCCGAGGAGCTGGCGACCATCCAGAAGATCGGCGGCGCCAATCCGGATACGGTGTCTTGGTCCACCGACCTGTCCGGCGGCGTTCAGCGCGTCGCGCTCAAGCACGGCTGCGTGCCGTACGGCAACGCCAAGGCGCGGATGAACGCCTTCGGCCTGCCCGATCCCATCCCGGTGCACCGCGAGCCGATCTATTCGCCGCGCGTCGAGCTGATCACCAAATATCCGACCTTGCCCGATGCCAAGCAGTTCCGGCTGCCCAATATCGGCTTCTCGGTGCAGAAGGCGGCCGTCGACAAGGGCATCGCCAAGCAGTTCCCGCTGATTTTCAGCTCGGGTCGCCTGGTCGAATACGAAGGCGGCGGCGAGGAGACGCGCTCCAACAAATGGCTCGCCGAATTACAGCAGGACATGTTCGTCGAGATCAACCCGTCGGATGCCAACGCGCGCGGCATCAAGGACGGCGCCTGGGTCCTCGTCACCGGCGCCGAGAACGGCTCCAAGGCCAAGGTCAAGGCCTTGGTCACCGAGCGGGTCGGCAAGGGCGTGGTCTGGATGCCGTTCCACTTCGGCGGCTGGTTCGGCGGCAAGGATCTGCGCGCCAACTATCCGGCCGGCACCGATCCGGTCGTGCTCGGCGAAAGCGCGAACACCATCACCACCTACGGCTACGACCCTGCCACCGGCATGCAGGAGCCGAAGGTCACGCTCTGCCAGGTCCAGGCGGCGTAAGGAGGGAGGGAGCCATGGCGCGAATGAAATTCCTCTGCGACGCCGACCGCTGCATCGAATGCAACGCCTGCGTCACCGCATGCAAGAACGAGAACGAGGTGCCGTGGGGCATCAACCGGCGCCGCGTCGTCACACTCAACGACGGCAAGCCGGGCGAGCGCTCGGTGTCGATGGCCTGCATGCACTGCACCGACGCGCCGTGCGCGGCGGTTTGCCCGGTCAACTGCTTCTACACCACCGCCGACGCGGTGGTGCTGCACTCCAAGGACCTGTGCATCGGCTGCGGCTACTGCTTCTACGCCTGTCCGTTCGGCGCACCGCAATATCCGCGCGTCGGCAATTTCGGCTCGCGCGGCAAGATGGACAAGTGCACCTACTGCACCGGCGGGCCGGAGCCGGACAATTCGGCGGTGCAGTACGCCAAATACGGCGCCGACCGGCTGTCGCAGGGCAAGCTGCCGCTGTGCGCCGAGATGTGCTCGACCAAATCGCTGCTCGCCGGCGACGGCGACATCATCGCGCAGATTTACAAAGACCGTGTCGCCAAGCGCGGCTACGGCTCCGGCGCCTGGGGCTGGCAGACCGCGTATCGCGAGACGATCGCGACCTGACGGGCGGAGCGACGCAAGGGGGCGGCGGCCGGCGCGGCCAACTCAAAGCCGCGCGCGCGGCGAGAAACGGGAGAAATGCCATGGCGATGGTCTGCGCACGCATCCGGCTCTGCTTCGCCGCGATCGCGCTTCTGATATTGGCCGCCGTGGCGGCGCCGCTCGCGGCGCAGCAGCCCAATTCGGTCGATCCGAACGGGTCCGCGGTCCAGGAGCAGCAACTGCTGCAGCAGTTCAAGCGCATCCAGGGACTGGGTACGATTCCAGACACCAAGTCGTACACCATCGAGCAGCCGCAGGGCCGCGAGTGGCGCGAGTACCACCAGGTTTATCTGCCGTGGATCGGCACTATCGCCATGCTCGGCATGATCGTCCTGCTCGCCATCTTTTTCATGGTGCGCGGCATGGTGCGCATCCGCTCCGGCCGCTCCGGCGTCAACATCGTGCGCTTCAACGCCTTCGAGCGCTTCGTGCACTGGATGACGGCGACTTGTTTCATCCTCATGGCGCTCACGGGCCTGAACATCACATTCGGCAAGGTGGCGCTGTTGCCGCTGATCGGGCCGAGCGCGTTCTCGTCGTGGTCGCTCGCGGCCAAGTACATCCACGATTATCTCAGCTTCCCGTTCACGCTCGGCGTCATTCTGATCTTCTTCATGTGGCTCGGCGGCAATCTTCCGGACCGCACCGACTTCAACTGGCTGGCCAAGGGCGGCGGCATCGTCGGCAAGGACGAGCCGCCGGCCTACCGCTTCAACGCCGGCCAGAAGGTCATCTACTGGGTCGTGGTGCTTGCCGGCACGGCGGTGGCGGTGACCGGCTATCTCCTGATCTTCCCGTTCTACGGCACGGGCGTCGGGGGAATGCAGCTGGCGCAGATGATCCACGGCACCGTGGCGGTGCTGTTCGTCGCCGTCATGATCGCGCACGTCTATATTGGCACGATCGGCATGGAAGGCGCGTTCGAAGCCATGGGCAGCGGTACCGTCGACCTCAATTGGGCCAAGGAGCACCACAGCCTCTGGCTCGAGGAAGAGCGCGCCCGCGTCGGGCCTAATCAGATGCAGAGGCAGCCGGCGGCCACGCCGGCGGAGTAGAGGTAGCGCCCCTACTGCGAAGCGGAGCAGGCCTTCGCTTCGCCTTCCGGCGTGCCGAAATCGACAAAGAACCACTGCCAACCCGGGCGCGGCTCGCAGGTCTCGTTGCCCTGCGTGCGCCAGCTCCAGCTTGGATCGATGCGCGTTGCTCCGGTGGAATAGGCCTCGCCGGCCGGCTTTTGCACCTCGCCAAGAACAAAGTAACCGCCGGCCCCCAAAACGATGAACGCCACGCACGCCGCCAAAAATGCGCCCATGACAGAATCCTCCTGCTGCGAATTTCAGCATTATGGCCGCGATTGTTCGCCACACAAGAGGTGAAAGCGATGGGGTTTCAGATAAAGCCGGCCTCGCTCTGGGCATCACGTATTATGGACGGCACGCAAACCGTTTAAGTTGGCGAGCGGTTAAGCCGGAACGGGCTGGCGGCGCGGACGAAAAGAGCATGTCAACATACCGACTGGAGACGCTGTTTGCGCCGCGCTCGGTGGCGGTGGTCGGAGCGTCGCCGCGCGCGGCCTCGCCCGGCCGTGCCGTGCTGGCCAACCTGCTGCGCGGCGGCTTTGCCGGCCCGATCGGCCTCGTCAATCCGCACTACGCGGAGATCGAGGGCGTGGCCGCGGTCAAGTCGTACGCGCAGCTCGACGAAACGCCCGACCTCGTCATCATTGCGGTGCCGCCATCGGCGGTCCCCGCGGTCGTCAGCGAAGCCGCCGCGAAAGGCACGGCCGCCGCCATCATCATCACGTCCGGCCTCGGTCACGGCCCCGGCTCGCTCGCGGCGCAGAGCGAAGCGGCCGCGCGCGCCGCGGGCATGCGTCTGGTCGGCCCCAACTGTCTCGGCGTGCTGGTGCCGCAGGCCAGGCTCAACGCCAGCTTCGCCGCGTCGATGCCGCACGCCGGCGACTTGGCGCTCATCTCCCAATCGGGCGCCATCGCCACCGGACTGGTGGAATGGTCGGCAACGCACGACGTCGGCTTTTCGGCGATCGTCTCGCTTGGCGACGGCATCGATGTCGACTTTGCCGACCTGCTCGACCATTTCGCGCTCGATCGCCGCACCCGCGCCATCCTGCTCTACATCGAGTCGATCCAAGACGCGCGCAAGTTCATGTCGGCGGCGCGTGCCGCGGCGCGCGCCAAGCCGGTGCTGGTGGTGAAATCCGGCCGCCACGCGCAGGGCGCCAAAGCGGCATTGACGCACACCGGCGCGCTCGCCGGTTCGGACGCGGTCTACGACGCCGCGTTCCGCCGCGCCGGATTGCTGCGCGTGCGCGACCTCGACGAATTGTTTGCCGCAGCCGAAACGCTCGGCCATCTGACGGAACTGTCCGGCAGGCGGCTTGCCATTCTGACCAATGGCGGCGGCCTCGGCGTGCTCGCGGTCGACCGCCTCGCCGATCTCGGCGGCGAGCTCGCCGACATTTCGCCGGCGGCGATGCAAAAACTCGATGCCGCGCTGCCGCCGATCTGGTCGCGCGCCGACCCGGTCGACATCGCCGGCGATGCCGACGCCGCGCGTTACGCCGCTGCGATGGAGCAGCTGCTCGCCGACGACGCCAACGACGCCATTCTGGTCATGAACGTGCCGACCGCGCTCGGCGCTGCGCTCGATGCCGCCAAGGCGATGATTGCGGTGACGCAAAAACATCGCAGCGAGCGATTTCCGCCGAAGCCGGCGTTCGCGGTCTGGCTCGGCGACGGCGGCGCCGCGGACGACGCGTTCGATGCCGCGCACATTCCGAGCTACGCGACCGAGGCCGATGCGATCGGCGGCTTCATGCATCTGGTGCGCTACCGTCAGTCGCGTGAGCTGCTGATGGCGGTGCCGCCCAACCTGCCGCAGGATTTTGCACCCGATTTGGTCGCGGTACGGCCGGTGCTCGATGCGGCGTTGAAGGATGGGCGCAGCTGGCTCGATCCAATCGAGCTCACCTGCGTGCTCTCCGCGTATCAGATCCCGATCGTGCCGGCGGTGCTGGCGCGCGACGCCGACGAAGCGGCGGCGGCGGCGCGGCCGTATCTGGCCGGCGGCACGCCGGTGGTGCTGAAGATTCAGTCGCCCGACATCGTGCACAAATCCGAGGTCGGCGGCGTGCGGCTCGATCTCGGCAACGAACGTGCCGTGCGCGAGGCGGCTGCCGACATCTTGGAGCGCGCCCGGGCGGCAAAACCGCAGGCCCGGATCGACGGCGTCGCGGTGTTTCCGATGATCGTGCGTCCCAAGGCGCGCGAGCTGATCGTCGGGCTAGCCGACGACCCGACGTTCGGGCCGGTGATCGTGTTCGGCCAGGGCGGTACCGCCGTCGAGGTGGTCGACGACAAGGCGCTGGCGCTGCCGCCGCTTGATCTGGCGCTCGCCCGCAGCCTCATCGCGCGCACGCGGGTGTCGCGCGTTCTCAAGGCCTACCGCAATGTGCCGGCGGCCGACGAGCGCGCTCTCGAGCTGTTGCTCGTCAAGCTCGCGCAACTCGCCGCTGACTTTCCGGAAGTCCGCGAGGTCGACCTCAATCCGGTGCTGGCCGACGAGAGCGGCGTCATCGCGGTCGATGCGCGCGTCAAGATCGCGCCGGCGGGCGCGCCGCACTATCCATGCGGCCATCCGCGCTTCGCCATCAGGCCCTATCCGCTGGAATGGGAGCGGCGCATCGAACTCGCAGACGGCACATCCGTGCTGGTGCGGCCGGTCCGTCCCGCGGACGAGGCGCTCTATCCGCAATTCTTGAGTCACGTTACGCAGGAGGACTTGCGGCTGCGCTTCTTCGCGCCGGTCAAGGAATTCAGCCATTCCTTCATCGCGCGGTTCACGCAGATCGATTACGCGCGCGCCATGGCGTTCATCGCTATCGCCGAACGCAGCGGAGACATGCTCGGCGTCGTGCGCCTGCACGCCAATTCCGCCTACGACCGCGGCGAATACGCTATCCTGGTGCGCTCCGACCTGAAAGGACACGGGCTGGGCTGGCGGCTGATGCAGATTCTGATCGAATATGCTCGCGCCGAAGGCATCCACACCATCGAAGGCCAGGTGCTGTGCGAGAACACCACGATGCTGGCGATGTGCCGCCAGCTCGGCTTCGACGTGGCGCTGGACGCGACGGATTCGTCGATCTGCGTCGCCAAGCTGACGGTTTAGAGCGCGCGCGTCATCGCGACTTGCACAGCAGCTGCATTTCCTTCTCGGCTGCGGCGTGGTCGGTGTAGTAGCGATCGCCGCCGACGATGCTCTTGCTGTCGGCGGGCTTGCTGTCGACGATGTGGCACGGCCCGGCCGCGCTCTCTCGCACGATGTAGTAGTCGGCAAACGCCGGCGCGGCGGCTGTCAACGTGGCCGCGGCCAGCAAGGCCGGTATCAAGATGTTTCTCATGGCCGCCTCCGATGCGATCAACCGCCGTCAACGTGCGAATCGGAACTGCTGTTCCTTTGGACCCCGTGACGAAAAGATGGCCGCGGCGGGAACCACAGCGCATCTCCGTCTAGCCCGGGCCATCAACCCAGCATCTCTTCGCGGAGCGCTTCGATCTCCTCCGGTTCCTCCCGGTCCAGCGTGCGCAATTCCGTGTCGGCGGAGCCTTCGGCGCGCAACAGCTCGTCGAGCTTGGCGTGGATCGCCTGCGTATCGCGGTGTTCCGCGCGCTGGATGAACAGCGTCATGATCCAGACCGCCACTGTGGCACCGCTCTCCCAGCTGAACGACTGCGGATCGACGATCAGCCAGGCCGCCGCATAGAGGCCGACGACCACGAAGGCGAGCGGATGTGACGTCGAGACGCCGATTGCCGTCAGCCAGGAACGGACGTGTGTCATGCAGACAAACCCCCGCATTCTCGCTTCTGTTCCGCGGCGGGAACAACGATCCGCGGCAATTCATTCAGGAACGCCTGCCGCTGTGCCACGTTGTTCTCAAAACAGATGAGGAGCTTTGGAATGGATCGCGAGCACATCAAGGGAACCGCGAAGAAGGTCACCGGCGCCATCAAGGATAAGGCCGGCCAGATGACCGACGACAAAGACCTGCAGGCTGAAGGCAAGATGGACAAGGCGGAAGGGTCCGCCCGCAAGGTCGCCGGCGATATCAAGGACGCCGTGAAACACGCGACCGAAGAACAGAAATTCGGCAGGACCGCTCACTCGTGCTCGTCCCTGCGGCAACGCAGGGACGAGTTTTTCTTGTGCAGTTGACGATGCAAACGCGCGCCGTGGCGCTGTCTCAGTCGCGGCGTTGCAATGCCGCCTCCGAAGCGCGTTGAAAGCCGAGAGCCGGTCGGTGAATTCGTAGCTGTGGGCGAGCGTGAGCCACGACTTTTCGAGCCGCAGAAAATCCTCACGCAGTTCTTCTGTAGCGGCGCCCCTGGCTTTCTCGGCACAGTCCTCCGCACGGCGATAGCACTCGCGCACGTCCTGGCTGAGATTTTGCAGCATGACGGCAAATCCGAGGCTTGGTCTGGCCTCCACCCGACAAACGACGCTGGCACGGCTGCGGCCGAGCGTGAGTCCGCGGGACGACTCGCGGTGCAAAAGATTTTTGGTGGAAGCGGCGATTTGTAACTTGACTCTGAAAATCTCACCTCGGTCGCGGCGTGCCCGCCGCCTGTCCGAGCGGCCGCCGGTGCGTCAAATCCCCAGGTAACGGTGCTGGATTTCGGCTGCGGCCTTCAGTTCGGCCGAGCTGCCGGTCCACACCACCCGGCCGCGCTCGATGATGACGTGGCGATCGGCGATGCGGGTCAGCGCATCGACGTTCTTGTCGATCACCAGGATGGACTGGCCGCCGGCGCGCAACGCTTTGAGGCAGCGCCAGATCTCGTCGCGGATGAGCGGCGCCAAACCTTCGGTCGCTTCGTCGAGAATGAGCAGGCGCGGGTTGGTCATCAGCGCGCGGCCGATGGCGAGCATCTGCTGCTCGCCGCCGGACAGCAGGTTCGCCATGCTGCCGGCGCGCGCGGCCAGCCGCGGAAACAGCACAAACACCTTGTCCAGCGTCCATGGTGCGGCGGCGCCGGTGCGGTTGGCGGCGGTGGCAATCAGATTTTCGCGCGCGGTGAGGTTGGGAAAAACCTGACGCCCCTCAGGCACGAGGCCAAGCCCGAGCTTGGCGATGCGGTAGGACGGCAGATCGCGAATCTCGGCGCCGGCGAAACGGATCGCGCCGGCCGTGGCGCGCGTCAGTCCCATGATCGAGCGCACCGTCGTGGTCTTGCCCATGCCGTTGCGGCCCAAGAGCGACACCATCTCGCCCGGCTTGACGGAGAGCGACACGCCGAACAACACGCGGCTCAAGCCGTAGCTGGTCTCGATGCCGGACACATCGAGCAGCGCGCCATTCGCGGCTTGGTGCGGCTCAGCCATGGTGCGCGTCCTGCTCACCCAGATAAGCGTCGCGCACTGCCGCATCGGCGCGCACCGCCGCCGGCTCGCCGCTGGCGATCACGCGGCCGTAGACCAGCACGGTGATGCGGTCGGCGAGCGCGAACACCGTCTCCATGTCGTGCTCGACCAGCACCATGGTGAGATCGCCTTTGAGCTGGCGCAGCATGGCGACCATGCGGGCGGACTCGTCGGGGCCGAGCCCGGCCATGGGCTCGTCGAGCAGGAGCAGGCGCGGCTTGGTGGCGAGCGCCACCGCGATTTCGAGCTGGCGCTGCTCGCCGTGGCTGAGCTTGCCGACGCGGGCATCGGCGCGCGTCGCAAGGCCGACGCGCTCGAGCGCGTCCCGCGCCGGCTCGCGCAACGCGGCGTCGCCGCGGGCGTCCCGCCAAAACCGGAACGAGTGGCCGGCATGGGCCTGTACGGCCAGCGCGACATTATCGAGCGCGGTGAAGTCGGCAAACAGCGAGGTGATCTGAAACGAGCGGGCGAGGCCGAGCTGGCTGCGACTGTGCACGGCGAGCGCGGCGATGTCGCGGCCGCCGAAACGGATGCTGCCGCTCTGCGGCGCGATCTCACCGGCGAGGAGCCCGATCAGCGTGGTCTTGCCGGCGCCGTTCGGGCCGATGACGGCGTGGCATTCGCCGGCGGGAATATCGAGCGCGATGGCGTCGGCGGCGACGACGCCGCCGAAGCGCTTGCTCAAGTCGGCGACCTGCAGCAACGGCTCAGTCACGGCGCGGCACTCCGAACAGGCCCTGAATGCCGCCGTGCAGAAAGATCGCGACCAGGAGCAGCGCCGGGCCGATGAACAGTCCGGAATATTCGGTGACGCGCGACAGCGCCTCCTCAAGCAGCAGATAGGTCACGGTGCCGAGCACCGGACCGAACAGCGTGCCGAGACCGCCGAGGATCACCATCACCATCAGGTCGCCGGAGCGGGTCCAGAACATCATTGCCGGGCTGATGAAGTTGGTGTGGTTGGCAAGAAGCGCGCCGGACAGTCCGCACAGCGCCCCGGCGATGACGAACGAGACCAGCTTGTACCGGAAGGTCGAGAAGCCGATGGCGCGCATGCGGCGCTCATTAGAGCGCGCGCCCTGGATCACGAGGCCGAACCGCGAATTGACCAGCCGCGACACCAGAAAAAGACTGGCCAGCAATAGCGCGAAACACAGATAATAGAGCTGCGTCGCGCTGTTGAGGTCGACGAGGCCGGTAAAGCGGCTGCGGCTGCCGATGGTCAGGCCGTCATCGCCGCCGTAGCGATCGAGCCCCTGCGCCACGTAATAGACCATCTGGGCGAAGGCGAGCGTGATCATGATGAAGTAGACGCCGCGGGTGCGCAGACTGAGCGCACCGATCGCCAGCGCAAACAATGCCGACACCGCGATCGCCACCGGCCACTGCACGAAGCCCGACGCGATGCCCTCCTTCCACAGAATGCCGACCGCGTAGCCGCCGATGCCGAGATACGCGGCGTGGCCGAAGCTCGCCATGCCGCCATAGCCCATGATCAGGTTCAGGCTCAGCGCCGCGATCGACAGAATGACGATGCGCCCGAACAGGGTCAGTGCGAACGGATCGCCGCTGATTGCGGCATAGACCGGGACCAGGCCGAGAATGACCAGCACGGCGATCGGAAGTGCCGTGCGCGGCGCCAGCCAGGAAGCGGGGAGGGGAGCGCGGAAGAAGTTGAGCGCGGCTTTCATCGGCTCGCCGCCGGGAACAGGCCTTCCGGCCGGAACACCAGGACGGCGGCCATCAGCATGTAGATCGACATCGACGAGATCGACGGCGCCAGAGTCAGCGCCGCGTTGGTGCTGAGCACCGAGCGCAGCACGTCGGGCAGGAAGGCGCGGCCCAAGGTGTCGATCAGGCCGACCACGATGGCGGCGACGAAGGCGCCGCGGATCGATCCGATGCCGCCGATGATGATGACGACGAAAGCGAGGATGAGGATGTTCTCGCCCATGCCGATCTGCACGGTGAGGATCGGCGCCTGCATCAGGCCGGCAAAGCCGGCGAGCGTAGCGCCGAGCCCGAACACCAGGGTGTAGAGGAGCTTGATGTTGACGCCGAGCGCGCCGACCATCTCGCGGTTCGAGGCGCCGGCACGGATCAGCATGCCGAGCCGTGTGCGCATGACCAGAAGATACAGCAGCGCCGCGACCGCGAGCGCCACCAGGATGATCACCAGCCGATAGAGCGGGTAATAGACGCCGGGAATGATCTGCACCGCGGTCAGCATCGCGCTCGGCAGCGACAAGGTCATGCCGGCCGGGCCCCAGATCAACCGGACCAGCTCGTTGAAGAAGAGCAACAGGCCGAAGGTGCCGAGCACGTGATCGAGATGGGACCGGCCATAGAGCGGCCGGATCGCAATCACCTCCAGCACCATGCCGCAGGCCGCGGTGGCGACGAGCGCGAGCAGCGCGCCGAGCACGAAGCTGTCGGTCGCCGCCGCAAACGTCGCGGCGAAATAGGCGCCGAGCATGTACAGCGAACCGTGAGCCAGATTGACCAGGTCCATGATGCCGAAGATCAGGGTCAATCCGGCGGCAAGCAGGAACAACAGCATGCCAAGCTGCACGCCGTTGAGGCACTGCTCGATGAAGTAGAGCATGGCTGCCTTTGCTCGATACCCGTTGCTGTCACCATCCGCGCATGCGGATGATCCAGTAATCTCAGCTTGGCTGGATCAGTCCGGAAGCGCGAGGCCCCGATTACTGGATGCCCCGCTTTCGCGGGGCATGACAGGTAAGTTGACGCCGCTCACTTCATCGGACACTTGTCGTGGAACTTGTCCTGATCGTTTTTGACGATGAGCGACACCGTGTGCAGCGCGTAGCTGCCGTCGGCGTTCTTGCCGGCGTCCTGCAGATAGAAGTTCTGGATCGGGATGTGGTTGTTGCCGAACTTGAAGTCGCCGCGCACCGACTGGAACTTGGCTTGCTCGATCGCCTTGCGCAGACCTTCCTTGTCGGCGAGGTTGCCATGCACCGCCTTGACGGCGGAGTCGAGCAGCGCCGCCGCGTCGTAAGTGTCGGCGCCGTAGAACGACGGCGAGGATTTGTATTTCGCCTTGTAATCGCCGACGAATTTCTTGTTGGTCGGATTGGGCAGGTCGTTGACCCAGTTCTGCGCGCCGGGAACGCCGACCGCGAGGTCTTTGAGCCGCGGCAGCGACAGATCGTCGATGGTGAACGCGGTGTAGAGCGGAATCTGGCCCTTCAATCCGCTCTGCGCGTATTGCGTGACGAACTGAATGCCGGCGCCGCCGGGATAGAACGCGAAGATGGCGTCGGGCTTGGCGGCGCGCGCCTTCGACAGCTCGGCGGAGAAATCGAGCTGGTCGGGCCAGCGCGTCAGCTCCTGGCCGACGATCTTGCCTTTGAACGTGCTTTGCACGCCGGTCAGCATGTCCTTGCCGGCGATGTAATTCGGACCCATCAGGAACGCGGTCTTGACGCCCTTCTGGTTCATGTAGGTGCCGATGGCCGCCGGCGTCTGGTCGTTCTGCCAGGAGGTCGAGAATACGTAAGGCGAGCACATCTCGCCGGCGAGCTGCGAGGCGCCGGCATTGGTGACGAGGGTGACGGTCTTGGAATCGATCAGCGGCTTGAGCGAGGCCACCAGCACGTTCGACCAGATGTAGCCGACGACGAAATCGACCTTGTCCGACTGGATCAGCTTCTGGGTCTTCTGCACGCCCACTTCCGGCTTGATCTGGTCGTCCTCGTAGATGACCTCGACCGGCAGGCCGCCGATCTTGCGGCCGAGATGATCGAGCCCGAGCTCGAACGAATTGCGCATGTCGTTGCCGATGGCGGCGGCCGGACCGCTGAAGGTCGAGATGAAGCCGATTTTGATGGTCTTCGGCGGCGCCATCATGCCCTGTGCCGTTGCTTGCTCGAGGCCGGCCGCGCCGGCCGCCAGCGCCAGCGCCGCGCTCCCTAAAAGCCACGGTCTGATTGTCGCGCGCATGTTGTCCTCCCTGGGAAAGTGTCGTGGCGGTATTTGTAGAAAGGCGGGCAGTTTTCCGCAAGCGGCGAGGGGTTAACGGCCTGTGAGCCGCAATGTCGCGGCCTGCCGTGCCCGGGCGCATGCCGTCATTGCGAGGAGCCCCGGAGGGGTGACGAAGCAATCCAGGCTTCGGTGCACCGGACGCTGGATTGCTTCGCGGAGCTTGTCATCGGGCCGGCCACTTCGGGCCGGACTGGCTCGCAACGACGATTCAATGCAAATATTTGTCCAAAAACTTTTCCATCGCTTCGTAGAATTCGAAGCGATTCTCCTCGTTGTGAAAGCCGTGGCCTTCATTGTCCTTGACGATGTACTCGACCGGCACGCCGTGCTTTTGCAGCGCTGCGACCATCTGATCGGATTCGTCGATATTGACGCGCGGGTCCTGCGCGCCCTGCGCGATCAGAAGCGGTGCGCGGATGCGGTCGGCGTGCAGCACCGGCGAGGCCGCGGTCAACAATTCCTTGTCCTTCTCGGGATTGCCGACCATCTCGTAGAACATGTCGAGCATCGGCTTCCAGTACGGCGGAATGGTTTTGAGGAACGTGAACAGGTTCGACACCCCGACATAGTCGACGCCGCAGGCATACAATTCCGGCGTAAAGGCGAGCCCGGCAAGCGTCGCATAACCGCCGTAGCTGGCGCCGTAGATGGCGATGCGCTTGGGATCGGCGAGGCCTTGTTCGACGACGTATTTGACGCCGTCGGTGACGTCGTCCTGCATGGTCTTGCCCCATTGCCGGAAGCTTGCCTCCCAGAATGAGCGGCCGTAACCGACCGAGCCGCGGAAATTCACTTGCAGGACGGCGTAACCTCGGTTGGCGAGAAACTGCACTTCGGGGTTATAGCCCCACGTATCGCGCGCCCACGGCCCGCCGTGCGGATTGACGACCAGCGGCAGGTTCGTGCCGCCGCCGCGCGGCAGCGTCAGGTAGCCGTGGATGGTGTGCCCGTCGCGTGCCGCGTAGCTGATCGGCTTCATTTCGGCAAGCGCGTTTTCGTCGAGCCATGGGGTGATCTCGGCGAGCTTCGTCAGTTTGCCGGACGTGCGTTCGTACAGATAACGGACGCCCTGGGTGCGGTCGCTCCACGCCGCGACCACGAAAACGTCTTCGTCGCGGTTGTTGCTCTGCAGATCGATTTCGTAGCCGGGCAGGCGGGATTGCAGGTCGGCGAAAATCGCTTGCGTCTCGGCATCGAAGAAATGACGCTCGCGCTTCCAGGTGACGAACTGCGCCTCGGTGTAGACCTTGCGCTTGTGCGACCAGTCGAGGCCGCCGACGTCGACCTCGGGATGTTCGAAAATGACGCCGTCCTCTTTGGCGCTCGCCGGATCGAGCCGCACGATCGCCGCTTTGTCGCGACCGATATTGGACGAGGTGAACAAGAGCTTGTTGTCGAAATCGAAGAACAGCGGCTGGATCTGCTGCTTGAAGTTGGTGGTGATAACGTTCTGGAATGCGGCGCCGTCGTTCGGCCGGTGCAGGATGCTGGTGTTGACGCTGTCGGTAGCGATGGCGAGACGAAGCGAGCCGGCGTGATCGGTGAGCCAGCCGGTGATGTTGCCGGGATTTTCGGCGATCAGCGTCAGCTCCCGGCTGTTGAGGTCGAGCCGATAGACGTCGAACACTTCCGGATTGCGTTTGTTCAAAGCGACGATCATCTCGTCGTCATTATCGTAGCGATCGTCGACGATCATCGCTCGTACCTTGTCGAAGGGCGTGAGATCGACCGGCGCGCCGCCGCCAAGATCGGCCGCGACCAGATGAAAATTTTCGTCGCCCTTGAAGTCCTTCAGGTAGACGATGCGGCGCGGGCCTTTCCAGAAATAGCCCGCGACGTCGCGCTCGGTCTCGCTGGTGAGGCGCACCGGCTCGCCGCCGGCGCGCGGCTGCACGAAGACGTTCATGCGGTTTTGATAGGGCTGCATGAACGAAAGCGTATTGCCGTCGGGAGATATCTGGAATCCTGAACGCTCGGGATTGCGGAAGAAATCGCGCAGCGGAATGCGCTTGGCGCGAGCGGGTGCTGCGGCGGCAGAAGGCATGCGGACCGGCCCTGTTGGAGGGATGGCGACCGAAGTCAAATCGTGGCTGGGCGGGCGCGTGTCAATATCGCGCCAAGCTCTAGGCTTCGGCCGTCGCGCGCAGATATTCGGCCATTCCCGGGCCGATGTTGGGCACGAACAGCTCCTCGACCTTCATCGGCCGCCGCGAGAGTTTTTGCTCGTCGAGATGGCGGACCAGCGCCTCGAGAGTCGGTCGGCTGCCTTCGATCGAATAATCCCAAACCTGCGGTCCGAAAATTTTCCGCGTTGTCTCGAGTTCATCAATGACCCAGGGCAGACCGACCGTCAGCGCGTCGGTGTCGTACATCCAGTAATAGGCGATGTCGCGGGCGCGCGTGAACGCGCGGTAGAAGCTGATGGCGAGCCATGGATTGGCTTCGTAGAGCGCGGTCTTGAGCACGAAGGTGTGCATGATCGGAAAGATGCCGGTGCGCTGGTAGTAGTCGCGCTCGACCTTCCGCGGCTCGGCGAACAGCCGCCGCACGCTGGAGCCGAGCGTCGGCGGGATCATCACCGACACCAGCGCGTCGATCTCGCCGCGCTCCAGCATGGCTTCGAGCGTGGTGTCCTGCCGCATGAACTCGCAGGTGATGTTCGACGGCGGCTTGATGGTGCGCACCGGCCGGCCGATCACCCAGTGGATGTCCTCCGGCTTGACGCCGTAGTCGTCCGACAGAAAGCCCCGCGTCCATACTGCCGCGGTCATCTGATAATCGGCGACGCCGACGCGTTTGCCCTTGAGGTCGGCCGGCGCCGCGATCTTGCTGTCGGCGCGCAGATACACCGCCGACTGCCGGAACACGCGCGACGGAAATATCGGAATGGCAATGAACCGCGTGTCGCCTTCCGAGCGCAGGATCGTGTAGGACGACAGCGACATCTCGGAGACGTCGAACTCGCCGTGATTGAGCATGCGCCAGAACGTTTCGCCCGGCCGCAGCGGCAGGAAGGTGAGATCGACGCCCTCCACTTCGACGCGGCCGTCGATCAGCGGCTGGGTGCGGTCGTAGCGGCCGCAGGCGAGGGTGAGCTTGAGCTTGTTCATGAAGACGGGCTTCCTTCAAATCACTGCGCATAAATCACGAAATCTTCCATGTGTGTAGCGCTCGTTTGACATGGGGCGCATGCCTCACCTATAGTTGTAGTTGTGCGGGTGATAATTTTCGATTGACGGCGGAGCACCCGGACACGGACACAGTCCATGTAAAAGGGGGAGACCACGCAATGCGTACGATCGCTGCCGCAACGTCGCTTTTGCTCGGACTCAATCTGCCGCTGCACGCGGCCGTATTCAGTTGCCAGTTTCTCGGCGGTCCGACGCCGCTGACCTGCACCGTGGACTCGACAAAAATTGCGCCCTGCAAGCAGACCATCTCGGCAAGCCTGATAGCGCTGTGCCAAGGCGGCACCAACGTTCCGGGCACTGTCAACCATCTGAGTTGCTACTACGCCGTTCCGGAAGCCGAAGCCGCCCTGCAAAAGCAGGCGCAGTCGTCGCCCGAGGCGTTCGCCAACGCGACCGATGCGGTCCCCGGCATTCGCGCGCGAGCGATGGAATGGCTGCCCAATGCGACCGCGCCCGGCAATAATCTCGGTCTGCTGTATTCGGATGGATCCACGAATTACATCACGCTCTGCAACGTCGCCAAGGCGACCACGGCTGCCAAGAAGCGCAAGTAGATGACGGGCCGCCAAGCTCCTGATCGGTTTCCATGCAGGTGTTGCGTTAAAGAACAATGCTCGGGTTGCGGATGCATTGATCGCAGTCGATCAGGTTGACCTGCTTGGCGGCAATTTTCCAGGCCGAGCCGTCGCCTACCACGCGGTGGCCCGCCCAGCCGGTGAGCACGCGCGTCTCGTTATCCCAGAATTCGCTGATCAGGAAGTTGGAGCGCAGCATGCGCACGTCGTCCCGCGCGGTGGCGAAGACCTCGACATTGGTAATGAGCCGCACCGTGCGCGAGACCGGCGCCTGTGACCAGGCGAAGCCGGTGCGCAGCCGATAGACGCGGTCCTCGAGCCGGCGGCGGTCGTCGAACATCACCGCGATCTCGCGGCGCGGATCGCCGGCCCGCGGCGTCGACGGCACCCAGTAGATGCACTCGGCGGTGTACAGCGCGAACCAGTCCTCGTAGCGCAGCTGGTCGAGGAGCCGCGCTTCGCGCTCGAGCAGGCGGCGGAAGGCGTCGCGCTCGGCCATGTCGGTCACCGCGCGGGCATCGTCCTGCCAGCCGGTGAAGTCGGCGATCAGCTGGCGATAGAGCGCGTCATTGACGTAGTAGGAGCTGCGCGACGGATCCATCGCGGCGGCCGGAGCGTCCATGTCATGGCTCCCGGGCGATGGCGAGATTTTGCGGGCTCTTCATCAGGCGCTTCCACTCCTTGAAGTGCTCGCGCATGAAAGCTTCGTCGGTCGCCGGCGCCGTCAGCGTGCCGTCCTCATGGCGCTGCACCCGGTCGGGGATGCCGAGTCCGCGGTGCATGTAGACCCACTCGTCCTCGACCGCCATCAGGCCGCGCTGGATCTGCTCGAAATTGGCGATGTCGTCGACCTCGCCGAAATTCGGGAAGCCCTCCTGGGTGCGCATGCGTAGCGCGTTGATGTCCCTCGTGGCTTCCTCGCCGAGCGTGCCATCATCGACCACCATGGTGCCGTACCAGATGGCGTTGGTTTCGGCGACGGACAGCGGCTCGAACACCTGGATATGATTGCCGAGGAGCGAGAAGTTGGGAAACACGTTGATGTTGACCGGCTCGGAGCCGGCGAGGTCAAGGAGCGCGAAGGCGCGCTCGCCGTAGCGGCGCAGGAATTCGGCCTCGTAGTGCTCCATGCCGGGATGGGCGCTTTCCAGCGCCCAAAGCCCGCCGGGCCGCTTCTCCAGGTTCGGCCGCTTGTCCTTGAAGTGATTGCCGTGGCCGGTATAGCGCATGTACATCGCCAGCGTGTCGGGCGAGTTGCGGTAGTAGGCCATGCCCTTGGCGTTCTCGCCGGCGAAGCGGTTCTCGGTCTCCAGCAGCGAGCGATGCGAATAGGCGACGTGGTAGCCGTCGCACGAATTGTCGTAGGCAAGCTTCCAGTTGCCCTTGAAGCGGAATCGGTTTGCCTCGCAGACCACCACCTTGCCGCCGGGATTGCGGTGCAGCCATTCGTCGATGAGCTTAACGATCGGGCCGAGATGCTCGGCAAGCGGCAGCGCGTCGAGACTGAGCGTGCCGAAGATGAAGCCGCGGTAGGTTTCGATGCGCGGCACCTGGGCCAGATTGTATTTCGGATCGCGCATGTCCTCGGCATAGCCGTCCGGCCACGGCACGCCGCGCAGCTTGCCGGTGTTGAGGAAATTCCAGCCGTGATACGGGCACTGGAACGATTTGGCGTTGCCCTTGTCGAAGCGGCACAGCGTGGTGCCGCGATGGGTGCAGCGGTTGTACAGCGCGCGGACCTTGCCGGCGCCGTCGCGCACGATGATGAGCGGGCGCAGGCCGAGGCGGCGGGTGATGAAATCGTTGGCGTTCGGGATTTCGCTCTCGTGCGCCAGATAGGTCCAGGTGCCGCCGAAGATGCGTGTCATCTCGGCTTCGAAGATGACAGGGTCGGTGTAGATCAGCCGGTGCGCGCGCTCCTCCTGGACCAGATAGTCCCAGTCGTAGAGCGCGGTGGTGTCGAGCCGGCCGTGCGGCGGAGTGTTGATCTTTTCCAGAGCCGTCATGATGCGGTGTCCGCTGTGGAGCGTGCAGTCTTATGTCGCAGGCGAATGGCGAGTGGCGAATAGCGAATAGAGATCATTCGAGCGTGTAAGTTCTTTTCCATTCGCTACTCGCCATTCGCTATTCGCCATTAGAAGAAGTCAAAATACTCGTTCTGCTCCCAGGTGGTCGGCTCGTCGCCCGGTTCCTTGCTGTCGTCGAGCGCCTGCTGGAAGCGGGTCCATTCGCTGCGTTTGAACGGCACGAAGTAGTCTATGAAAATATCGCCGAGCTGGCGCCGGAACAACGGCTCCTTGTCGAGGGCTTCGAGCGCTTCGGCCAGGGTCTTGGGCAGGAGCGGCCGCTCCGCCGCATAAGGCGCATCCTCGGCCGGGGGTGGCGTGAGCTTGCCCTCGATTCCGGCAAGGCCGGCGACCACCTGCGACGAGATATAAAGGTACGGGTTGGCGGCGGGCTCGCCGGCGCGATTTTCCAGGCGCGTGGCCGGATCGTGCAGCCCGCCGAGCACCCGGATCATGGCGCCGCGATTGTCGCAGGCCCAGCCGGCACGGTCGGGCGCCAGCGAATTGGCCCGGAAGCGGCGATAGCCGTTGACCGTCGGCGTGGCGAAGGCGGCGCTCGGCACAGCGTAACGCAGCAGGCCCGCAAGATAGTGCATTCCGAGCCCCGACAGCGGTTCGCCCGGTTTATCTGGCGCGAACAGATTCTTGCCGCTCGCCGCATCGACCAGCGACTGATGCAGGTGCCAGCCGCTGGCATAAAAACCTTTCAGCGCCGGCCGGCACATGAAGGTCGCGAAGTAGCCGAGCCGGCGGCAGATCTGACGCGTGGCGGTGCGGAACAAAAAGGCGTTGTCGGCGGCCTGCAGCGCCGGTTGCGGCGCAAACGTGCACTCGACCTGGCCGGGCCCCCATTCGTTCTCGATCGAGCGCAATCCGAGTCCGAGCGTCTCGTACGCGTCGCCGAGCGCATCGAACACCCCCTGCATCAAATCCATGTTGGATTCGGAGTGATAGTGATAGCCCGGCTCCGCCGGCACGGTACGGATCGGCCGGCCGCGCGTGCCCGGCGCGCCGATATTTTCGTCGCCTAAATGCTCCTCGGCGACGCGCAGCAGATACCATTCGATCTCGGTGCCGATGATGCTGGCATGGCCGTGCGCTTCGAGCTTGCGCAGCGCGCCGCGCAACAACTGGCGCGGCGCGAAGTGGAACGGCCGGCCGTCGTTGAAATACTCGTCGCACAGGATCCAGCCGACGCCGGGCGCCCAGGGCAGGATGCGGAAGGTCGACGGGTCCGGCACCACGGTGAGATTGGGCGAGCCGGTCATCTCGTCGAGGCCCATGCCGCCGCCGCGCGTGAACGACGAGAAGACGCGCGCGCCCGCGGAGTCGAGCGTCGTGGTGGCGACGCCGATATTGTAGCCGCCGTTCAGGGCCGAGAGGAAAGCCGGGACGGTGAGTGTCTTGGCCCGCGAATAGCCGTGGGTGTCGCTCCAGGCGAGCCGCACATAGCGCAGATTCTCGGCTTCGACGCGCCGCGCAATATCGGCCGCTTGGCGCCGCTCGTCGCCGGTCCACAAGCCGTGTTTGTCGATGAAGGTCGGTTTTTGCGGGCTCATTGGGCGGGCGATGCGACAGCCGAAGGTGATCGAGGCGCCAGGGCGCCAGGGCGCCAGCGCTAGCACGCATTCTGCCGTAATTCCACGGCTCGGCAGCGCGTGCCGCGGCCGCCCGCATCGGCGTTCCGCGTGCCGGAAATTCTGCCGATCGGCGGTGTGACCCTCGGCACAGACGCCCCATCGTCGCCGACTAGATTGGCCGTGCTTGTTCGTTTTCGCGAACGACTGGAGGCCGACATGTTTCGCTCTTGCAAGATCGCCCGATGCGCGCTGCTGCCCTTGGCTCTCATCTGCACGGCGGCGGCCGCTGCCGAACCAAGCTTCGAGGACGGACGCCGCGCCTACGATTTCGGCGACTATTCGGCGGCGAAGACCATCTGGGTGGCGCTGGCCCAGGCCGGCGACGCCCGGTCGCAAACCTCGTTGGGCTACCTCTACCGCGAGGGCAAAGGCGTGGCGCGCGACGCCGAGACGGCAGCGCGCTGGTACTACCGGGCCGCCCTGCGCGACGAACCGACGGCGCAGGCCGCGCTGTGCGACATCCATCTGAAAGGCGATGGCGTGCGCCGCGACTTTCGGACGGCTTTCTTCTGGTGCGAGCTGTCGATTTCAGGCGGCGAGACCAGCGCCATCGGGCTGCGTGAGCATGCCATGCGGCGGATCACGGCCGAGCAGCGCGACCTGGCGTGGGCCATGATCGCGGAGTGGCGCAACGTCCGGCACGACGCGCTTCGCCAGGAAGCTCAGGCGCAGGAGGCCGGAAGGCGCTGAGCGCAGGGAGCGCGCTAGCCGGAGCAGCGCCTTGCGAGAGCGTGCGCCATGACCATGAATCGACGGCTGCGCAGGACCGCGAAGTCCGGTCTGTTGCTTCCGGTCTACGGCGCCATCGTCATTGCCGGCAAGCTGACCGCGGTGCCGCCGTCGCTTACCGAACGGCCGCCATTCGCCGATGCCGCGCCGGCGCCGTTGTCTTGCGGCGTCGCGCGTCAGGCCGCATCATGCAAACCGGCGCCCGTCGCGGCGCCGCTGGCAAACTGCGGACAGGGATTATGGCGAAACGCACAAATAAAACGGACAAGACGCACCGGGACATCAAGCAGCAGTTGATCATGGCCGGCAAGGTTCTGGTCGGCGAGGGCCACGACGATTTCACCCGCGGCCACATCTCGGTGCGCGTGCCCGGCGAGCCGAAACTGTTCTTCATGAAGCCGCACAGCATGGGCCTCGATGAGATCACTTTGGCCAATATCCTGACCATCGATCTCGAGGGCAAGGTGGTCGCGGGCTCGTCGCGCCGGCACAGCGAGGTCTACATCCATTCGGAAATCTTCAAGGCGCGGCCCGACGTCAATTGCGTGATCCACACCCATTCGCCGTACGCGGTCGCGCAGTCTTCGACCGGTCGGCCGATGCGCGCCTACAGCCAGCCCGGCGCGCTGTTTGTCGACGCAGTCGGTCTCTACACCGAGACGATCGCGCTCATTCGCCGCCATGCGCTCGGCGCCGGCGTTGCCAAGGCGCTCGGGAAGCACCGTGCCGTGCTCTTGAAAAATCACGGGCCGGTGGTGACCGGCAAAACCATCGCCGAAGCGGTGGTCGGCGCCATCATGCTGGAGAACGCCGCGATGGTGCAGCTCGCGGTCGAGGCGGCCGGCGATCCGGCGCCGGAATTTTCGCCCGCCGACATCGCGCAGCTGAAAAGCGAAATCGGCCAGCCCGAGCAATTCCAGATCAACTTCGATTACCTGGTGCGCCGGGTGAAGCGTCGCGGCGGTTGATCGGCTGGGTGGCGCCCGCCCATCTCGGAGCGTCGCCTGAGGCTTCAGACCGCTGCAGATCGCTGTATGACAGGCGAGGCCCAGGCTCCTCGAACGTATGCCGCCGAGTTTCCAGCGGATCGTCCGATATACCAAAGGATCACGGCGTTATCCGCAGGTACGGGTGCTCCATCCGATCCGCTAAGGCGTAAATACGATACTCCGTCACTGCGGTTTGTCTAAAACAATTGACAGAAGTGCGTGGAGCATTCCTGGACACCCCGCCTCGTCGCGTATCGGCGCTGAGTATAAGGCTCATGCTCCAGAAAACACCCATGAGTGATCCGGGTACCGGATCGAATTTCGAACTTCCGATCGTCATCACCGCCGCGCCGGCAACCGATCGGCAGCGCAAAGCCGCCCTTCGCGTCGTCATCGCAATGGCGCTCATATTCGCCGTTACGCTGCCGTTTGCGAACGTCCAGCTGGCCCGTATTGAGGCGTTCGTTCTGGCTACACAATCCGTCATGTGTGCGGCCGATCTGCTCACGGCAGCCCTTCTGTTTTCCCAATACTCGATTTACCCCCAGCGCGCCCTGCTGGTGCTCGCAAGCGGGTATGTATTCAGCGGACTGTTTGCATTCCTGCAAGCTTGTGCATTCCCGGGAGTGTTTGTCCGGCCCAGCCTGATATACATCGGCGATGAGCTCGATCGCTCGGCTTGGCTGTTCACGTTCTGGCACACTCTTTTTCCGCTGGCCGTCATTCTCTATGTCCTGTGGAAGGACGCGGCGGGAACTCCCAGGCATCCCGGTCGCATCGTTGCCATCACCATCACGTGCGTGGTTGCCGCGACAGCTGGATTGACCTGGGTTGCGATAGCGGGGATCGGGCACCTGCCGCGCATCTATGAAAGCGCGGATGTCCTGGCGCCTTTTGCCCACTATTTAGCTCCCTTCCTGTTTCTTCTTAGCGGTACGGCGCTCGTGCTGTTGTTTGTTCGCGGCTGCACGATCCTCGATCAATGGCTGATGGTCGTGTTGCTTGCATGGTTGCCGACCTTTGCGGCCGCGTCTTTATTCAGCGTTATCCTGTTTACTTTAGGCTGGTACCTGGCTCGCATCTTTGCGCTGTTCGCCGGCTCCTCGCTTTTGTTCGTGTTCCTGGCTGAAACGATTGGTCTTCATCGGCGCCTGGCGAACGCCATCGTGCAGCTGCGACGGGTTGGCCGTGTTGAGCATCGTTTGGCCGCGATCGTAGAATCAAGCGACGATGCGATCGTCAGTACGGACGCCGCTGGCATAATAACGACCTGGAACAAGGCGGCGGAGCGGCTGCTCGGCTATTCGGAGCTGGAAGCGATCGGGAGGCCGATGGCATTCTTGCGTCCACCAGATCATGAGAAAGAAGCCGAATTTTTGCAACGTGTTCGGCTCGGCCGGTCCATTGATCATTTTGAGACAGTACGCCAGCGCAAAGATGGCAGTATTGTCAATGTCTCGCTGACCCTCTCCCCGATGGTAGAATCGGGAAAGATCGTCGGTGCATCGAAGATTATCCGCGATATCACCGACCGCAAGCGGGCCGAAGACGCATTGCGTGCCAGCGAGGCGGAATTGCAATCCGTGCTCGGTCAAACGCCATTTATGCTCATTCGCTGCAGCCGCGAGCTGCGTTATCGCTTCGTCAGCCAGGCCTACGCGCAGTGGCTCGGCCGACCGCGTGAGGAGATCATGGGCGCGACGATCGTGGAAACGGTCGGACCCACGGTCTTCAACACAGTGCGGCCGTACATCGAACAGGTCCTGCAAGGGGTCTCGGTCGACTTCGAATGCGAACGGGAGTTTCCGGGCGTCGGCAGGCGTTGGCTCAACGTCGCCTATCGGCCGGAACTGGACGCTGGAGGAAACGTCGACGGCTGGATTGGATCGCTGCTCGACGTCACTGCGCGCAAGCTCGCCGAGGAGCGTCAAGGATTGTTGCTCGCGGAGCTCGACCACAGGGTCAAGAACACGCTCGCCCAGGTCGCGGCAGCGGCCAGTTCTACGCGCCAAGGCAGTCGATCAATCGGCGATTTCACCCGATCGCTGGACGGTCGCATCCAATCCATGGCGGCTGCCCATACGCTACTGAGCGAAAGCGGTTGGCAGAACGTCGGACTTGCCACCCTCGTCCGTAACCAGCTTGCGCCCTACACGACCGGCACGAACGTAACGATCAGAGGGACGGACGTGGTCGTCAACTCGGCCGAAACTCAAGCGGTCGCGAGGGTGCTGCACGAACTCGCCACGAATGCGGCGAAATATGGCGCCCTGTCTGTTCCGGGCGGTCAGGTATCCGTGAATTGGGACCTGAAGCCAAATGGCGCGGCGCCAAAGCTGATCTTTGTCTGGCGCGAGCTTGGCGGCCCGCCGGTGGTCTCCGGACGGCCGTCCAGCTACGGCACCAATCTTATACGCAATCTCATACCTCACGAACTCGGCGGCACGGTCGATCTCGGGTTCGCGACGGAAGGCGTCAACTGTAGAATCGAAATTCCGATTAAGTGCATGTGAACTATTGAGTCGATTACTTGTGTTGCGACGATGAGCCCGACAGCCGGCTTGGCTCCGGGTCGTACAGTGTGAGGGGAAAGCGCATGAGCATTTCCGGTGTGGAGAACGGCATTGTCTTTATCGTTGATGACAGTGCGGATGTTCGCGATGGCCTTAAAGCGCTGGTGGAATCCGTTGGGCTCGCATGCAAGGTCTTTGATTCGCCGGAAGAATTTCTTCGGCACAACGCGAACGGCCCCAGTTGCCTCGTCCTGGATGTACGCTTTCCGAAAATGAGCGGATTGGACCTCCAAGCCGAATTGGCTCAGGCATCCAGAAACATCCCTACGATCATCATCACCGGCCATGGCGATATCCCCATGACAGTTCGCGCCATGAAGGCCGGTGCAGTGGCCTTTCTGACCAAGCCGTTACGCGAACAGGATGTTGTCGATGCTATTTTCGCCGGGCTGGAGCGAGATCGCCTGCAGCTGGAACAAGAGCAAAAGAGGCGGGATTTGTACTTGCGGTTCGAAACCTTGAGCTCCCGCGAACGTGAAATCCTCCCATTGATAACGGCGAGATTGCTGAACAAACAAATTGCGGGCGAAGTAGGCCTGAGCGAGGTAACGGTCAAAGTCCACCGGAGCCACTTGATGGCAAAGCTGGAGGCGAAATCGCTTCCGGACCTCGTGCGAATGGCTGACACTTTGGGTGTCCGCCATGTGGCCAATTCCAAGGCGTCGTCAATCGCGTGACGCCTGCGTTCGACGCGTCGCGGCATCGGCATCCCCGCAATCGGGACTTTGGCGTGAAGCGCACGTCAGTTGCCGCCACGCCCAGGAGAGAATTCGGCCACATGCCGTCTCTGTCCACCAGAGGCGCGAATGCATGCCCTGTCGTCGCGCATCCGATCGCCGGACGGCACTCGATTGACACGTTCCGTGCCGCGGCGGCAGGCGTTATACTGAGCAAAACGGAGGAGACGCGGTGCAGCCGCTCACGCAGAGTTACGTCCATGGGGCGAGCGACAAGCCGCTGATCGGCGAGACCATCGGCCGGTTCTTCGATGCCGCCGCCGCCCAATGGGCCGACCGGCCGGCGCTGGTGGTGCGCCATCAGAACGTGCGGATGAGCTACGCGGAGCTGAAGGCCGCGGTCGACAGGCTCGCCGCCGGGTTATTGACGCTCGGGCTCAATCCCGGCGACCGCATCGGCATCTGGTCGCCGAACAACAGCGAATGGGTGCTCACCCAATTCGCCACCGCTAAAGCCGGGCTCATCCTGGTCAACATCAACCCGGCGTACCGGGTGGCCGAGCTCGAATACGCGCTCAACAAGGTCGGCTGCAAGGCGCTGATCCTGGCCGAACGCTTCAAGACCTCCGACTATGTCGGCACGTTGCGCGAGCTGGCGCCCGAGCTCGCCCGCGCCGCGCCGGCTGCGCTCGAAGCGGCGCGGCTGCCGGCGTTGCGCGCCGTCGTGGTGCTCGGCGAAGCCGACC
>Ga0070741_10003866_pt1 | contig 36023 bp, 26 predicted proteins | sample Coa_R1_4_FD_66440 | JGI IMG/M metagenome (GOLD analysis project Ga0070741, IMG submission 66440) | Surface soil microbial communities from Centralia Pennsylvania, which are recovering from an underground coalmine fire - Coalmine... | ecosystem: Environmental > Terrestrial > Soil > Unclassified ... | reverse complement strand
ACCGGGCGCGCAGGTTCCATGAGAATACTCCAGCTAAGGCGGAAGAGCTGCCAAGGCCCGCGACCGCGTGACGGTTCCAACACTCACCGACGCGCCAATGGGAGTTTGGCACGGGAACCTTATTTGGGGGAAGACTACGGGTCAACTTCTTCGGCAACACGGCGCGACTGATTTCTGAAGTTCGCGCCTAACTTCACAATGTCTTCAGTGGGCCCTCTATCACCGCTCATTTTACCCGTAAAGGCGGGAAGTATGCAAGACGTAATCACAGGGTTGCAAACTGTTGCAACTTCCTTGATTACTTTTGCTCACTGCACAGGAAACCGGATGAGAATCCCCGCTTCAGAAACCTATGGGAGCGCCCGTTTAAAGCAACACTGCCGAGCTTACCCTGAATTTTGCCGGAGAAACCGCTCGGCCTAAATTATCTATTCCACAAATTCTGGCACCACAATCTCGAACGAGCGGTGACGATCCTAATATAGTGACGTCGGCCACAGCTGGCAGTTTTGACGTTCGTTCATCAGTGATCCCAGGATTTTCCAAACCTCAATAAACGCGTACGTTTAAACCGAATCACGAAGCGTGAATTATTACCAGCGATTCAGCTGAGATAAGCGGATATCACTCGAGTGGAGATACTTCCTCTGCGAGAACGGAAGATTTGTAGCACCTATTTGTGAGCTAGGCAACGACACTACTGACTAACTTCGGAGACCCTTGCGTGTTGATAACCCGTTCGATACGTTTCCCCCCGGTCAACCTCTCCCGAATCTGGCGCTCTGCCTCAGCCAATTGCGCTACGTTCATTGCTCTTTTCGCTTGATTTTTAAAACGGGTGAGCTGTTCCAGCGCTATGGAGAACCACACGTAAGCAAGAGCAGCATTGTGGTCGCGAGCCCCGCCCGCCAGGTACGTGCGAGCCAACACCAATTGTGCCGCGAGTACGCCGTGTTCTGCCGCCTTTTCGCACGCCACTAGGCTGGCGTCATCGCATTCAGTAAAAGGATTACTCAGCAGATCAGACCCTACGGCTGACACGGATTCCTCTGGATTGTGGCTGAGTGTCAAGAACAGAAGTTCAATGCGGTTAGAAACTCCCAGCTTGTCGAAAATTCGAAATAGATGGTTCTTGACGGTGTGTTGACTGAGCCCGAGCCGCTCTGCGATCTCGCGATTGGTCAACCCCTCGGTCACCCAACTTACCACTTCCTGTTCCCGTTTCGAAAGCAGGCTCATCCCTCGAGCATCGGATTTTCCTAGATTGGGAGTGGAGGCTACGGAGTCGAGTACGAGAGCGATTTGCTCATTATTGATCCAAATTCGACCGTCGTGCACCTGGCGAATGCACTGGCACAGTGCCTCGGGAGATTCTCGATGATCGAAAACGCCGCGAGCTCCTGCCCGAAACGCTTCAACAACCGATTCGGGCTGCGAAGATTCCAACAATACGACGGGCCGAGTGTGGTGGTCAGCGCCTCTGAGTTCCCGCAGTATCCTGAACCTACGCTCGGTATCTTCGTCCGTCAACAGGGTCAGGACAATGACGTCAATATTCTTGGAAACCACAGCCACCGAGATGTTTTCAGTATCGAGATCCGAGCTGAATACATTCAGATCGGCTTCTTCACTCAGCGCTCCAACCAGCAATTGCGTGTGGAAGTGAGAATTATCGGCAACAAGTACATGAATTGCGTGCTTTCGTTTATTATGATCGTACTGCACAAGTGCCTCCCCGGCTGATTAGAGAGTACAAGCGTTATTGTTTGATTTTTATTTCAGCAGCCAGCAGAGCATGTGGCTCGCCGGATTCGGGGGAGGGACTAAAGCCCTTGGAGGCGCTTTCGGTTCAGCAAAAGCATACGCCGGCGCTCTGATTTCCGCAAATGGCGTATGAGCGGCAATTCCTAGGATTGGGTCATATGACTCATAAGTGTGATCCCAGTCACTAGTCTAATGGGACTCAGATCGGCGGCTAAGCTCTTCTGAATACTGGCACGGTGCAATTGGTTTGCAGGCCGTTGCATAGCCCTTCAAGGGTCTCATTCACCACGACGGGTCTGATTAGTGAAGTGAACAATTTCCCGTAATCACGAAATTGAGTGTTTGTTCTTAGGGATATGAGCGCCAACTTCTTTCGCACTGGGACCGGTGTCGCTAGAGTGGACCGGGTAAGATCGTGAGATGATGTACCCCTAGCTGCATGAGAATAGCGCCACTGAGCCAGTGTACCTCTTGCAACACGCTGCAATGTGGAATACGCTGCGTATCGACTTGAGTTTCCAGAAACAAGTCCTTTCTCCCCCACGCGACTAACGTCGCGGTCCCAGTACTCCGGTAAAACGTACTTCCCCAGGTCCGAAGACTAGCCGTTTTTAAGGTCAAACCCAGAGGTTGTGACCGATAGGGCGAAGCTATGGCCGTTTGTTCAGAATCGTTGCAGTTTCCGCAGGCTGCTCCCTGGCCCGCTCCAGAGCAAAATGAACACTGGTATGCGTTGCAAACTCGCGTCCACCGCGAGCGCGTAGTCGAACAGCGGCTGCACGAGCGCGGCGTCGTTACATTCCTGCCTACCGTCACTGAAACCCGTCGCTGGAGCGACCGCAGTAAGAAAATCGAGTTTCCGCTCTTCGCGAGTTATCTGTTCGTTCGACTATCTCCCAAGAGAGTCGATCATCTGAGAGTCCTCTGTGTCGAGGGAGTATTTCAGTTCGTCGGAACTCGAAGTGAGGCAATTGCGATTCCCGAAGAGCAAATTGAAGCGGTACGCGCGTTGCTAAACGGCGGCGTGAAATGGTCTACTCACCCCTTCCTGAAGATTGGTCAGCGGGTGCGCATACGCAGCGGAGCCTTAGCGGGAATTGAAGGAGTGCTGGTGTCGCGCTGCGGTGAAAGCACATTAGTAATCTCGGTAGATGCAATCCAGCGATCGATGGCTGTTCGCATCGATGGATATGATGTCGAAGCAGCCTGACTCTCGAGAACTGCCTTCCTGAAATCCAACCCCACCATACAGATTCCCCCAAAAGCCATGGCCCAAAATGCGGTAGAGACGACGCGTGTACTGGTTGTGAGCCGCGAAACGGCGCTGCTGAGCGCGCTCTGGTCAATTGGAGACTCTCACTCCTGGCAACTTGAGAATGTCGGGAGCGGTTGGGAAGCCATGGAGCGGGTGCAATCCGATATTTCTCCGCACGTGCTTGTGCTCGATCTGGCGCGTGGCGACGGGGACAGCCTGCATATTCTGCGCTGGTTGCGCCGGCTCCGTCCTGAACTTCCCGTATTTGTGCTGTGCTATGCGGAAGACGCGAACGCACAAAAGGAAGCGGCTAGGCTTGGCGCTGAGGCGGTCGTCGTACGTCCGTTTGATCAAGGACAGTTGGAGTACGTCCTTCGCAAGCATCTGGAGGCTCCGAGCCGCCAGATCGACTTTGCGAGCGACCACATTGAGGCAGTTGGCGATGAAGGTTCTTTTGTCAGCATCAGCCCGGTCATGCAAAAACTTCGTGCGCAGGCCGAATTGCTGGCTCAGGCGGATGTGCCTGTACTTATCCTGGGAGAAGGCGGAACCGGCAAGGGCACGATTGCCCGCCTGATTCACAATCTCTCCGTGCGATCTGGTTTCAGCTTCCAAGCAGTGAATTGCGCGGCGCTCCCCTCTAATCTCCTGGAAATGGAATTGTTTGGCCGATCCAATAGCTCTGCTCCTGGAGCAGAGATCTGCCGGATCAGCCCCGGCAAGCTGGAGGCGGCGAATAAAGGCGCCCTCCTCTTGGAAGAGATCACGGAGATGTCTCCCGATCTGCAATCAAAGCTGCTTCGCGTTGTGCAAGAGAAGCAATTCGTTCGTCCTGGAGAACCCCGGGCGATTCAGGCCGACGTACGAATCTTCGCCACGAGCAGTGCAAATCTCGATCAAGCGCTGGCCGAAAGGAGAATGCGTGAAGATCTCTATTACAGATTGAGCGCATTCACGATGCATGTGCCGCCCTTACGGCAACGCAAGGAAGAAACCAACATTCTCCTGCAGTTCTCGATGCACAAACTGGCGCACTACTACGGTCTTCCGGCCAGAGAATTTACGCCCAACGTGCTCCAGGCGTGTGCGAACTATGCGTGGCCCGGTAATTTGGCGGAACTGAAAAGCTTTGTGAAGCGTTATCTATTCGCTGGAGAGCAGGAGTTATGGACAGGAACGCTGGGGGCCAGTCTTAGAATCGATCGGAATGGAATTCCGTCATTCGCAACGACTGCAGAAGCTTGGGGCCGGAGCGGAGAAAATAGTGGATTCAATCCTGAACCAAAATCCCTCAAGTCGTTGATTCAGAGCGTGAGGACCGAGACGGAGAAGAACGCGATCGCGGTCGCGCTGGGCAAAACTCGCTGGAACCGAAAGGCAGCGGCGCGATTGTTGAAAGTCAGCTACCGCACACTGCTCTATAAAATCGACGAGTATAATATGAGATCAGCAGATGCATCTTCTTTACGGGACGAGAATGTAGCCGCCGTCCACGCGTGGGGAACTCACACGGAAGACAATCGCCCTCGGAAAGCTTTGCGCGATATACGTGGACTCTCTCCAAGTAAGCGAGATGGCGTAAGTTAGAGACCCTCTTATGAAGAGAGTTTTCATCTTCAGCCTTGCTCTGACCACCTTCTTATTAGGAGTACGGGCAGCTGCCCCTCAAACACATGAAGATGTCGGAAGAGGTGCGGGGCCTTCTTCCCAAACTGTAAGCGAAACTCCTACGAAAAGCCGGGTAGCGAGTAACGGTGGAGAGGAGTTCGTCATCGGTACAGGGGACGTGCTCGCGATTAATGTATGGAAGGAGTCGGAAGTTTCCAAGACGGTCCCGGTACGCTCGGACGGCCGCATTTCGCTGCCCCTGATTGGAGAACTTCAGGCTGCTGGACGAACACCTCGACAATTGGAAGCTGAAATTAAAGCTCGGCTGAAGGACTACGTTTCAGATCCTGAAGTCACAGTTGTGGTCCAGGAAATCCACAGTCAGAAATTCAATGTTCTCGGCATGGTGTCCCACCCCGGCTCCTTTCCCTTGGCTAAGCCAATGACTGTTGTCGACGCCATCGCAGTGGCGGGTGGTTTCCGAGATTTTGCCAAGCAAAAAAATATTTATGTCTTGCGCCGGGATGCGGAGGGTAAACAGATCAGGCTACCCTTCAACTACAAAGAAGTAATTAAGGGGCTGCACACCGAGCAAAACATCGAACTTCAGTCGAATGATACTGTTGTGGTTCCGTGAATTGTTCTCTCGAGCTCATGAATATAAAGCTTTAGTTGTGTTCAACCCACGCCTTCGTCGTGTCGAGTCTCTGCATTGTAGCAATACCGATTTGGGCGTCACTCCTGCCGGCCATAACGATATAGAAGTCTCTCCAACAGGGTAAAAGTCATGTACCTACAATCATTCGGTCTGAATCGTCATCCATTTGAGATTTCGCCCGATCCATATTTTCTTTTCGCGACCCCCCGGCACAAGGAAGCCCTGGCATCGGTTGTGCACGGAGTCATGCGGCGCAAAGGACTTATGGTTCTTACGGGAGAGGTTGGAACCGGCAAAACTCTGATGGTGCGTTGTCTTATGGAGTTACTGCGCCATCGAAATGTTGCCACCTCGAATGTATTCAACCCGCGCCTCAATCCAGTCGAGTTTCTGCAATTCATCAACACAGATCTCGGGCTGACTGTCGCTAATTCCCGCAACAAGAGAAGCTTGCTGCTCCAACTCTACACCTACCTCATTTCACGTCAGCGTGCCAATGTTCCGACGGTATTGATTCTGGATGAAGCACAGAACGCCGATGTGGAACTGCTTGAAGAAGTCCGGCTTTTGACAAATCTGGAAACCGCGCAGCAAAAGCTGCTGCAAGTCATACTTGTTGGGCAGCCTGAGCTAGATCAGCAATTGGATTCCCCTCAATTGCGGCAGCTGAAGCAACGCGTTACAATTCGTTGCTCACTGGAGCCTTTGACAGATACAGAGACGATGGCATATGTATGGCAGCGACTGCAGCGCGCCGGTACCGATTTAGCGCATGCTTCCGCAATTTTCCCTGCCGCATCGGTAGCCACCATCTACAGATATTCGTTCGGCACTCCTCGAATCATCAACACGCTGTGTGAAAATTCTTTAATCAACGCGTACGCGAGGCAATCGAGAGTCGTTAATGAAGAGATGGTCAAAGAAGTCGCCCACGACCTGCGCCTCAACATCAGGTCCCGCGCTGCTACCGACACTGGTCTTACTAGCCAGCAACAGGTTCTCGCGCAATCCGTGTTGGACATTATGGATGTGATGGAAAAGGCAGCGCGTCGAGCCGCTACTGGCACAATCCCACCGGGGACGAAGATTGTGTAGATAGCCTCGTTCTCCCTCCCTCTGAGAACGAGATGTGAGTTCGGTGCCTGAGCTGATGTATCTACCCTTTTCGGCCCGCGCATAGATATCAGTCAACAGCAGCACAAAAGGGCCGAAGCAACTCGGCGGCAATCCCCCATTGCCAGAATCCCTAGTCGTGGTCCCCTGAAAGCCGTCCCCAGGGCTATGAGTCTGCATTCAATATAGCCGCGGCTATGTCGCTTTATCGTTGAATCGCGTTCTCGATTGAGACTGCTATGGACCAACCTGATAGCCAGCATGAAGCAATTCGAGTCACCATAGTGGTGGCTTGCCGTAACGAAATCAATCACATCCGTGGTTTTGTTGATTCCGTTCTGGCGCAGGATTTCCGTGGCTTGAAATGGGAGGCCATTGTTGCCGACGGACTCAGCGATGACGGGACGCGCGCCGTGCTGGCGGAATATTGTGCAGATCATCCGCAGCTGCGCGTCATCGATAACCCGCGGCGAATTGTCTCCTGCGGCTTGAATGTCGCCATTTGCGCAGCGCGCGGAGAAATCATCATCCGAATGGATGTGCATACGCGCTACGCACCCGACTACTGCATTCTTTGCCTGGAAACATTGGAGAGTGTCGGAGCTGACAACGTCGGAGGCCCCGCCCGCACGACTGCAACGGGAATCTATGCCCGCGCTGTAGCAGCGGCATACCATTCCCGGTTTTGTACAGGAGCGCGATTCCATGACGAAAAATACGAAGGATGGGTAGACACGGTTACATATGGATGCTGGCACAGGTCTACGTTCGATCGAATTGGATTGTTTGATGAGAATCTAGTTCGCAATCAGGACGACGAGTTGAACCTTCGGCTGATACGTGCAGGGGGAAGAATCTGGCAGAATCCACGGATTATGTCGTGGTATTCGCCACGAGGCAGCTTGTCGGGGCTATTCAGACAATATTTCCAGTACGGATTTTGGAAGGTTGCGGTAATCCGGAAGCATAGAATTCCAGCTTCCTGGCGTCATGTCCTTCCTTTGATATTCATTGCCACGAATCTAAGTCTCTTGGCGGCCATCCCGCTTGCAATTTGGGCGCATGCTCAGTCGGCGGCACTAACGGCCGCAATTCTATGGACGGCAATGGTCGGGTTTTACGCGATAGGCAATGTGTTCGCCTCCGCCTTGGCGGCCCATTCAGCAGGTTGGGATATCTTTCCATATCTGCCAACTGTATTTGCCACCTATCACTTTGCGTGGGGTTTCGGGTTTTTAGTGGGCCTAATCCGTATGTTTGGGGGCAGGCCTCATAGCTCGCTGGCGTTCGCCGGAGATTCCAGGTTCACGAGACTTTCACGCTGACCGCGAATTACCGGCAGCCCAAAGGGATCGTTCCACTGTCGAAGCAATCCGTTTTCTACTTTAGACAACTGGTCACTGCCGCACGTTTGGTCTAACAATTCTTCTCTCACGAGGAACGCAATGTTTGCACCAGGTGAAGCAATCGCAAGAGAAGTACAACGGGGACCGTCAGTGCTTGGGCGGAAGCTGCTGATTGTGATCTCACAGGTCGCACTAGTAGCGTTTGCGTTCTACGTTAGCCTCGAACTGCGGTTCGAATTCAACCTGCCGCGGGACGTCAGGCATATCTTTGCTGACTCCCTGCTGGTCGTCATTGGCGTGAAGCTGTTCGCGTTCTACTGCTTCGGCCTGTTACGCGGTTGGTGGCGATATGTGGGTATCAGCGATCTCCTAGATATCACCAAAGCAGCTTTCGCGAGTTCGGCTATGTTAGCCGTGCTGTTGTTTTTCGTCCTTCCTTTCGAAGGCTTTCCCCGTTCGATTATTGGGATTGATTGCCTGCTCACGATCCTCATAGTTGGGGGCGCCCGCTTTGCTCTACGCGCCTACACCGAAGCTGTCGAGCGCCATGCCGGCGAGAAGAGCACCCTTATCGTGGGCGCCGGGCCGGAGGGGGCCAGCTTGGTACGAGACCTTCGGCAGAACGCTCGTGGCGGCTGCAATCCCGTCGCGATCGTCGATGATGATGCCAGCAAGATTGGAATCAAGATTCACGGGGTCAAGGTTGTGGGCACGACCGATTCGTTGGCCGGTGTTATCGAGCGCCACGACATCAAGTGCGTCTTGATTGCCCTGCCATCGCCGACAAATAAGCAGGTCCAGCGGATCATCGAGAACTGCCGTTCTTCGCGAGTAGAGTTCAAGATTCTGCCGACGTTGGACAATCGCATCAACGGTCACAACGTCCTCGGATTGCTGCGCAACATTGACGCGGAAGATCTGCTCGGACGCGCACCGGTTTCGCTAGATATCCAAGCCATCCGGAACAAGTTGGAAAATAAAGTTGTTCTGATCACCGGAGCGGCAGGATCTATCGGTTCTGAGTTGGCCCGGCAAGTGGCCGCCTTCCGTCCAGCCCGACTTATTTTGCTCGACCGATCAGAAAACGAGCAATTCAAGCTCGCAATGGAGTTTTCACAGAAGTTCCCTGACGTTGAATATCTAACCGTGGTGGGAGACATCCTCGATGTCGGGTTGTTGAGGGACCTGTTCGCGCTGCATCGTCCTCACTCGGTTTTCCACGCTGCTGCTTACAAACATGTACCGATGATGGAGCAGAATTGCTTCCAGGCTGTGACGAACAACGTGCTTGGCACTTACAACGTCGCCCTGGTTGCACGGCAATTTGGCGTGGAAGATTTTGTTGCGATCTCGACGGACAAGGCGGTCAATCCCACCAGCGTCATGGGAGTAACCAAGCGGGTCTGCGAACTAATCATCCTCGCGCTCCAGCAGCAGAAGACGCGATTCGTAGCAGTACGGTTCGGCAATGTCTTGGGGAGCAATGGCAGCGTGTTGCCCATCTTCAAGCAGCAGATAGCCGACGGTGGACCAGTCACCATCACTCACCCCGACGTAACTCGCTATTTCATGACAATTCCGGAAGCGGTTCAGCTGGTGCTGCAGGCTTCGACCATGGGACAAGGAGGCGAAATCTTCGTGCTTGATATGGGTGAACCGGTACGCATCCGCGATCTGGCTGTTAATTTGATTCGTCTCTCCGGACTGCAACCGGAAAAGGACATCAATCTTGTGTACATCGGGTTGCGGCCGGGAGAGAAGCTGTATGAGGAACTCTCGCTGGCAGCGGAAGATACCAAACCGACCTCGCACGAGAAGATTCGCGTGCTCGACGGCGGATTACGTGACTTCCGTCAGGTGCGCACTTGGGTCGATGAACTCTCGGCTCTCGTGATGGCCAAGAATGTCGGCGGACTGATCACAAAGCTGCAGGATATTGTTCCTGAATATCATGCGAGCGAAGGGCTGCTGGCTCAGTGCGATGTCGATCGTCATGACTTCGCGTTGAAGCGTGGCATCGATCGCGCTTACCTGGTTGCGCAAATGAGAGAAGTAGCGCCATCACAGGCGCAAGCCGTCTAGATCACTCCTCCAAGTTGCTGTAGCCCAAGTTGTAAATTGTCAGGAGACAAGCCGTGCGAACTGAGTTCTTACCCTTTCACTTACCCGACATCGACGATGCAGAGATCAACTCCGTCGAACAAATCCTGCGCTCCGGATGGCTCACTACAGGGCCGAAAGTAAGGGAATTCGAGAAGAGCTTCGCCAAGTTCGTGGGCGCGCGGCACGCAATCGCGGTGAACTCGTGCACGGCGGCTCTGCATCTGGCGCTCGATGCCATCGGTATCAAAGAGGGTGATGAAGTCATTGTCCCGACTCTTACCTTCGCTGCCACCGCTGAAGTTGTTTTCTACTTCCGCGCCACTCCTGTCCTGGTGGACTGCTGCCCAAAGACTATGAACATCGATCCGGAGCGGATCGAACGGGCGATCACACCTCGGACTCGCGCGATTATTCCGGTCCATTTTGCCGGGCAGCCATGTCAGATGGATGCGATCCGTGATATCGCACGCCACCATAAGCTGGCCGTCATCGAAGATGCTGCTCACTCCCTCCCTGCTTCCTATCGCGGCGAAATGGTGGGCACGATCGGCGACATCACCTGCTTTTCCTTCTACGCCACTAAGACCATTACCACGGGCGAAGGCGGCATGATCGCCACCAACAATGATGAATATGCGGAACGCATGCGCATCATGAGCCTGCATGGAATCAGCAAGGATGCATGGATGAGGTACACCGCCGAGGGTTCCTGGCGTTACGACATCCTCTTCCCCGGTTACAAGTACAACCTCACAGACATCGCAGCCGCGCTTGGCGTGGAACAACTGAAGAAGTGTTACCGGTTTTACGAGACCCGCAAACGGATGGCACAGACATTTGACCAAGCCTTTGCCGATATGGATGCGCTCAGGATCCCATTTGTCGACGAAGCGGTGCAGCATGCTTGGCATCTGTACGTCATCCAACTGAATTTGGATCGTCTAACAATCACGCGCGACCGCTTCATCGAGGAGCTCAAGCGAGCCAACATCGGCACTAGTGTGCATTTCATTCCTCTGCACTTGCATCCGTTCTACCGGGACACGCTGCGTTACGATGCCCGCGATTTTCCCTGCGCGACTCAAATTTTCGAGCGCATCATTTCACTGCCGCTCTATACACGGATGAGCTCCGACGATCAGCAAGATGTGATCCATGCCGTGAAAGAAACCATTCGCTCGCATCAACGATGAAACGCGCGTTTGACATCCTCGCCTCAAGCGTTGGGCTCTTTCTGCTGGCTCCAATGTTGGGCATCGCCGCGCTCGCGGTGTGGCTCACTTCCGGCAGCCCGGTTATTTTTCGTCAGAAGCGGATGGGAAGGGGTTTTCGTCCATTCTGGATCTACAAATTCCGCACGATGGTGGCGGATGCACCGAATCGCGGCGGCGCCATCACCTGCAGCAATGATCCTCGGATAACACCGATCGGTGCTGTACTGCGGAAGCTCAAAGTGGATGAACTGCCGCAGCTGGTGAATGTTCTGATGGGCGAGATGAGCCTGGTAGGCCCGCGCCCCGAGATGCCTGAGTTCGTTATGCAATTTGAACCGGACTATCGGGTCATTCTTCAGATTCGTCCTGGCATTACGGACCTAGCCTCACTGAAGTACCACAACGAAGCGGAGATTCTCGCGGGTTTTGAGAATCCATCCAATGCTTACACCCAGTTGGTGCTGCCGGACAAAATTCGGCTGGCGAGGGAGTACGTCACCCGCTCCAGCTTCCTTTTCGATGTCCAATTGATCTTCAGGACCCTACTGAAACTCACTCATGTAGGACTGGCCGGTGGCGGAACGGAGCAGCCCACATTCCAGTCCGCCGCTCGTACATCGGAAAAATCCTGAGGTGTTCCATGAAGTTCTGCCTGGTAATCCTAGTGCTAGTCTCATTGCTGGGTGGTTCTGCTGCACAACAGAACGAGCCTTCTCAGACTCCGGCGGTAGATCAAGCTCCTGCTCCTGCAACATTGGCCGGACAAGGCAGTCCACGGGCTTTGCAGGTTGAAAGTATCGCCCCGAATTACGTCACTGGTGGCATCTCGATCACGCAGATGTTTAGCGATAACGCGGAACTAACCAGCAGAGACCACATCAGTGATCTTAGTTGGGAGATCATGCCGCACGTGGGACTGGTCCATTCCAGCACTCGGTTGACCTACGACTTGAATGCAATGGGGGGATTTGTAGTCAATCGCACGCTTAATGACCGGAATCGCGCCACCGAGACTGCGGCAGCGGACCTTTCGTACCGGCTCACGCAGTTCGTTACAATGCGCCTGAGTGACAGCTTTATGAACACCACCGGATTATGGTCCGGATTGACTCCCGGAACGGGGGCGGCCGACGGCATCGGGCCAGTGCAGGCACCAAACAGCTCAGTCTTCAGCTACGAGCGTTTTCGGTCGAACACTGCATTAGGAGAGCTCTCAGGTCAGCTCAGTGCAACTTCATTTGCTGGCATCCGCGCAGAACATTCCTATACGTGGTTCCCGGATGGCGCAAGTTCTCCGCTGGTCGGACAACTTTATGACGGTCAGATATATACGGCGGAGGCCTTCTATAACCGTCACTTTACAGCCCGTAATTGGGGAGGCATCACGCTGCGGGCACAAAGATTCGATCTCCAGGGGTCGCTCGGTCACACGGACTCTGGCAGCGCGCTGGTTTTCTACGGCGTGAACCTCCGGTCGAATATGAGCATTTCATTTTTCGGCGGCCCCGAGTTGTCGGTCACTTCGGCTCCCCAAGGGATCCTATTGCCGTCGCCGACGTTTACTCGACGTCTTTGGACTCCTGCAGCAGGTGCAGTTTTTGCGTGGCAAGGCCAGCGAACCAGCGCCAATGCGAGTTTCACACGACAAACAAACAGCGGGGGCGGGCTACCCTCGGCTGTTGTGCTAACGTCTGGAACCGCAGACATTCTGAAACAGTTCGGGCCTCGCTTCGCGGTCGGTCCAGGATTTTCGTATACAGAAAGTGAGCCTATCATTCAAACGCAGACTCTGCGTACTTATTCGGGCCTGCTGCAATTCACTTATCGAGTTGGAAGGAATTACACATTCAACGGCGGCTGTGCCAGAGACGGGCAAATCGCCGTCGGCACAAACGGCAGCACTTCTGCAGACCGAGTCTGGATATCGTTCTCGGTGGATTTCCTAAGACCCTTGGGCAGGTAGTCCCGCCCATCACACCAGGAAGATAAATATTTATGGACACAGGCGGTTTCAAGCAGTCTTTCGGAAAATATCTTGAATACTGGCAAGTTCTGAAAAGGAATTGGACACAGGCATTGGTTGGCGGGTTTATCTGCCTGCTGGTACTTACAGTTGTGATCGCAAGGTTGCCCAACCAATATGAAGCAACCACCACCATTCTGGTCGATCCCCAACAAGTACCGGAAAAGTACGTCAGCGCCGCCGTGAATTCTGATCCGGGCGAGCGGCTCAATACTCTGACCCAGGAAATCCTGAGCAGACGGCGCCTGCAGGAAATTGTGGATAAATTCCATCTGTACGCGGAAGTCAGAACCAAGGCATCAGATGAGGAACTGATTCAAAAGATGCGGGATAACATCCACATCCAGGTTCGGCAAGGGAGTGGCGCACAGCTCAGCACGTTCACGATCACGTTTGAAGGCCCCGATCCCACGATAGTATCGAATGTAGCCAATGAACTAGCGGCCAGCTTCATACGATGGAACATCAGCACTCGTGAAGAGCAGGTCGAAGGAACACAGACATTTATCTCAGGCGAGCTACAGGCTGCTAAAACAAGCCTGGAGGAGCAGGAGAACAAGCTCAGGGTCTTCAAGATGAGTCATCTGGGCGAGACTCCGGACCAGACCGCATCGAATCTGTCCGCAATCGCGAATCTGCGTTCTGCTCTGCAGGCCAGCCTTGATTCGAGCAACCGCCTGGAGCAGGAGAAAATCCTTCTCACGCGTATGCCCGAAACTGCAGCGGCTGTACCGGGGACTCTTGAAGTACGTCTTAGCAGGCGCGATCGCCTAGAAGCGGAGAAACGGCAAGCTGAAGATGATCTGCGACGTTTGGCCAATACCTACTCAGATCGGTATCCGGACGTGATTCGGCTGAAGCACCGGTTGCAGGAAGTGGACACAGAAATGAGTTCGCTGCCGCCTGATACGGACGCAAATACGAATGCTCCGACAACGGAAGTCTCGGCCAGCAAGGTTCGTATAGAACTGATTGACAAAGAATTGAAGCGCCTGAAGGCGGAACAGGGACAGATGCAGTCACAGATCACGTCCTACCAGGCGAAGGTTGATGCCGCTCCTTTACGCGAGCAACAGCTCGTAGAACTTTCACGAAACTACGATGTCTCCAAACAGCACTACCAAACGCTGCTCGATAAGAGCTTCAATATCGAAATGGCGGCGAGCCTGGAACAGAAGCAAAAGGCGGAACGCTTCAATGTTTTGGATCCGGCGCAAGTGCCTCAGAAACCAATCAAGCCCAGACGCAAACTCCTGTTGCTCGTCGCCGCGCTGTTCTCGATGGCACTACCCTGCGTGGTTCTGGTCGGAAAAGAGATGCTGAGCGCAAGTATTACTACGGAACCGGAGTTAAAGCTGATCGTTCCCGCCGGCGCGCGAATCGTCGGACTGATTCCTTACATTGAAACGCCAGAGCACCAACGCAGGAATAAAGTCAAGGGACTGGTTGCGGTTTTCGCGGCGATATTGATTTGTGTATTTACGGTATGGCTGGTCTGGCAGATGCGTCCTTCGCTGTAATAGGTAAGGAATCTAACTTATGAGCAAGGTCTACGAAGCACTCAGACAAAAAGAACACGAGAGCTCCACTTCTACGGGCGATCAAGCCACCACTTGTGAAAACGGGGCTGAGACGTGGGAATCGCTTCCATTCAATCCGGAACTGGGAGTCACGGATCCGGTGCTGAGAGCCGCTCTAGGAATTGCCAAGGAGGAACGATCTGATGCACATAATGCCGCTTTGCCGTTTTATGCACCGGTCACTGCGCCCCCTTCCGATCCCGATGCCTCGGCAAATGCTTACCCTAGGCTTAGCGTCGGCTCTCGGCCAAATTCACGTCTAGTTTTCCAGGCCGACCCGCACGGTTTGGCTGCCGAGCAATTTCGATTTCTGCGTCGGACTCTAGAGCAAAAGTTTGCTAATGGCGCGGTTCTATTAATTACGAGTCCCGCGCCAAAGGACGGCAAGACACTAACCAGCGTGAATCTGAGTTCTTGCTTAGCGGATTCCGGACGTTCGACACTGCTGCTGGAGGCCGACATCCGGCAGCCCTCGATGTGTAAACTTCTGGGCTGCGAAGAAATCTCTATCGGCATCGAACAGGCTCTCGCTGGCTCTGTTCCTCCTGCAATGCCTGTGCACTTCGTTCAAGAACTCTCATTGCACGTCGCGATGGTGGCAAAGGCTCCTGCCGAGCCATCTCGTTTGATCAGCGGAAGTGGACTGAAGCAGTTTCTGAGTTGGGCCCGGGGACAATTCAATTGGATAGTGATTGACTCCCCGCCCGTGTTGCCGGCCGCAGACGTCACCCACATGATGCCGCTTGCAGATGCCGTTCTCGCAGTGGTGCGGACTCACAGTACTCCACGCGAACTTGCTGTCCGAGCGTTCGAAATATTGGGCAATCGTTTGTCTGGAGTCGTATTGAACGGTGCGACCATCGAAAGCAATCCGTACTATCGATACCTGTCTGACTATGGTGAAAAAGGCGCCGCCCCAGCGCGCCGCGAGACCGCGGCCCCCAATAGCCATCACAAGCCCAGTCCGGCATCCTGAGGTAACGCATTTCCACATCGCAGAAGCACGCTTATTTATTACGCCCCGTATACACAACTGCCAAAGCCTTCCGTTAATCCCCGTGAATGTCAAAAACAAACAATAGAAGGTATTTTGCGTGATAACTGATCCAACTATTCTCTTTTTGATTAGCAGCGAGGGTTACTTCGGCGTCGAGAACATGCTGGTGAATCTCGGCGTCGCACTCTCAAGGCAGGAGTGCCGCTGCGTGGTCGGAGTGTTCTGCGACGCGCGTTTTCCGCACACAGAGATTGGCGAGCGAGCCAGCGCACGAGGACTCGAAGTTGAGATTGTTCCCTGCTCTGGCCGCTTTGACTGGCGAGCTGTGGCCGGCATTCGAAAGCTGCTCGACAAGCATCAGGTTGATGTACTGCACACGCATGGATACAAGGCCGACATCTATGGAGGAATGGCTTCTTGGGGTCGTCGATTGGGGCTGGTGGCGACGTGTCATAATTGGCCGCATTCCTCACGGAGTATGCGAGCGTACGCGGCGCTTGATCGATTGGTCCTTCGAACCTTCGATCGAGTTGTCGTGGTCTCGGACACGGTGGGCGCAATCTTGAGATATTCCGGCATCTCGGATCGCAAGCTGCGGACGATTGCGAACGGTGTGGAAGTAGAGCGATTCCAATACGCACAACCTTCCTTGAAGAGCTCCTCATCGACATTATCCGTGGTTGGATTTGTTGGGCGCCTCGTGCCGGGAAAAGGCGCAGACGTACTCTTGCGGGCAGCGCCGCGCGTTCTCAACCGTTACCCCAACAGCCGATTCGTTCTGGTCGGCGACGGTCCGGCCCGTCAAGAACTGGAATCTCTAGCGTCGCAGTTAGGGGTGACCGATCGCGTTCTGTTTGCCGGAGTGCGCGAGGACATGCCGCAGGTCTATCGATCGTTCGATCTTCTTGTGCTGCCCTCCTTTTGCGAGGCTATGCCCATGTGCGTTCTGGAGGCGATGGCCGCGGGAAAACCGGTAATCGCAACGCGTGTGGGCGCAGTTCCCAGGCTGATCGAGGAAGATAAGACCGGAATGTTGATCGAACTAGGTGACGTCGCGGGACTTTCCGCGGCCATTCTGAATTTGTTGGAAGCTCCAGAGCGGGCGCAACGCCTGGGGAAAAACGGCCAGTTGCGTGCCGCCGAACATTTCTCCGCAGATGCAATGGCATGTGAATATGCGCAATTGTATTCGGAAGTCTCCAAAAGGCGCGATGGACGGGAGAAAAAACCTCATCCGAGCACAGACGGAGGCAATACGCCATCACGATCGACAAGAGAAATAGCAGCTTCTAGAGATTTCAATACGAACTAGGTTTGGTTCGATTGCATGGCATCTATTCCTGAAACTCCCGAAATGGTTCCCCGCGGTACTCTGTTGATTGCCAAAGAGCCAAGCACGCTGAAACATCAGACAGAAAGGCCTGATGTAGGGCGGCTTCTCGGAGGCGAGCTAAAAACGCTAGCGCGGGAGTCCTCTCACTACATGCTGGGACTGCTGTGCAACGCTGGCATCGGGCTCATTTCGTTTCCGATTTTTACCCGCGTTTTGCCCATTTCTGAATACGGGGTCATGGACCTCGGCCAGAGATTGCTGCTGGTGCTGACCATTGCATCGAAGCTTGGATTGCAGAATGCGTCACTGCGCTTCTATAACCGCGAGAAGTTCGCGGCAGATGCCGACGCAGCGCGCAGCTACTACTCGACGCTGTTCTTCGGGATGTTGGGCACCTCTATCTGCGTGGTGCTAACGGGTGCGCTTCTGGTCTCCGTTTTACCGAAGAAGTCGATGTTGGGGCCTTTGTCGGGCCTGGTCTATTTGATCCTCGCCCTTGTGCTGCTCCGCGCCATGGGGGCAGCATTTTGGGGCTTTCTACGCATTGAACAACGTACGAAGGTCTTTAATGTTCTGACCGTCTGCACACGAGCCACAACACTGGCTGCGGTATGTAGCCTGTTACCATTCATCGGCCGCTCCGCTCGCACCTACTTCACCGGAACGGTAGTGGTGGAGACTGGACTGATCGTAGGGCTGACCGTTTGGCTGGTGTCGAGAGGCGTGTTGGCAACTAAACACTTCAAACTGGACCTGTTTCGCGCGGCGATTGTTTATGGCACACCGCTGGTTCTGTATGAGCTGGCTTACGCCGTCCTTGTTTCAGCTGATCGCTTCTTGGTACGGCACTATGTTGGCGCGGACGCGTTGGGATTCTACTCAGTCGCCTACGGCCTGGCCAATAATGTGAACGAATTCCTGGTCGCTCCATTGGGTCTCGCTCTCATCCCGATTTACATGAAAATATGGAACTCGGATGGGACCGAAAAGACTTCTGCATTTCTGACGACAGCATTCAATATTTTCATGTTGGCAGGAGTAGGAGTTCTGGCAGCAATCGCCGCGTCGGGACATTCGATCGTGGTGTTTCTCGCTTCTCAGAAATACGCCGGCGCCGATCGCTTGATTCCAGTCATCCTCGCTGGCCTCCTGGTGTATGGAGCAAATGTATTCGTAGCAGCCGGATTGTTGATTCACAAGCGAACCATGCAGATGTCATGGATGCTCGTCATTGCGGCAGCACTCAATATCGGGTTGAACTGTCTCCTTCTTCCCCGCATGGGCCTGATGGGCGGAGCCGTTGCGACGCTGCTCAGTTACTTAGTCTGCATCACCATGTTGGCGACAGCATCGAACCGCGTTTTACCATTGCACACAGACGTCCTTTCATGCGCGAAATATCTCCTCGCTGGAGTTCTGGCATGGCTCGCTGGATCGCAGATCATCGTGTCGACCGCATTGGGAGACTTGCTCGTAAAATCGGCAGTCGTATTTGCTGTGTATTTGGGCTCCCTATATTTCTTGGATGAACGTACCCGGAGCGCCGCGCGATGGATCTTTGCATGGGCACGAAAAAGCCTGGCGCGTGGGCTCGATAACGAATTGGAGCAAGGTGCTGAGTAGATTACGGACTGTAGTCCGCGTGGCATACGTTTACCTACTGTGTTGCTGCGGCGGCTTACGGCGGGCACGCCGGGAACTATCTAAGCGTGGTGCGATCGTCATTCTGACCTTGCATCGTGTGCTCGATGATGAAGCGAATGAAAACAGCCACAGCTTGCCGGGAATTGTCATTCGGGAACGAACATTTCGCAAACTCGTGGAGTATGTGGTAGAGCACTGTGATCCGGTCCATCTCGGCGATGCAGGCCCGGGAAAGCGTTCTTCAAAGCTGCGGGTCGTCATTACTTTCGACGACGGCTGGCGAGATAACTACTCCAGCGCGCTTCCAATTGCTCGCAGTTTCGGCTTGCCGTTTACGGTTTTCATTTGCCCCGGATTAGTTGGCCAGAGCAATCCTTTCTGGCCGGAGCAAGTCTCGGCACTCTTAAAGATGGATGCAGCCAGCCCCGCAAAGATCGAGGACGTAATTGAGGACTTGAAACGCCGGTCGGCTGGGGAGCGAGACGCTTATCTCCAGTCTCTTTGCAAAGTATCGAATCGCATCACTAACGCCGCTTCAGAATTCGATCAGCTGCTGTCGTGGCAAGAAATCAGGGAAATGCGCGCAGCCGGAGTTCAGTTCGGATCGCACACGCAAACTCATCAAATCCTCACCACGATTCCGCAGAATCTGGCCGCATCAGAACTGAGCCAATCTAAGAAAGCGATCGAATCCGAACTCGGCGAACCCTGTACGACGTTTGCGTATCCGAATGGAAACTGCTCTTCTGAAAGCAGGCAATGGGTTGCCGCTGCAGGCTACAAGCAGGCAGTCACAACTCGCAAAGGGGCATGGACAACAGAATGCGATCCATTGTCCCTTCCCCGCTTGAACGTCTCTGAGGGAAACGTCACCGGACTGTTCGGTCAATTTTCACCCATGATGTTCGAATACACAACATGCTGGTGGGCCTGGCGAGCCGCGCTGAATTCCAAAGCAGGTCAATCGGCGAACCGGTCCTTCGACTCCGGAGATGAATCCGACGGCCCCGAGGAAGTGAGCAGTCCAACGGGATTGGACATCGTAAAGATTCACGGCGCTTAGTTCTAGTACTCCTTAAAATAGAGAACAAAGTGGGATCATCCAGCACGTATGCCAATTCGGTTTTAGGCTGTCGAGAAGCAACCGCCTCGCGGGCTCGGAAGTTGCGTGTTTGCCTGCTCGACTTACTGCCTACGGTACCGTATTACACGGGTCACCTTTGTGCCGGGCTTCACAAGCAGAGCGGGATTGAAGTATCCCTCTGTGTTACGACTTATAGTCACGATAGGACTTTCTTCAAGAGGACAAGACTTCATCGGCGAAGAGGTTTGCTGGACTTCGCCGGACATCTGCCCGCCTCATTAAAAAGCCTTCGGCGGGCAGGAAAACTAGTCGAATATATCTTCAATCTGATCGGGCTTTCAGTCCATTTCATGTTTTCGCCGCCCGACGTAGTGCACGTCGAGTTTGTGCCTCTCATGAATTACAGCCTGCCGTTTGAACGGTGGTTTCTCAAGCTCGCTCGTCTTTTTGGCAGCAAGCTCGTCTACACGATGCACAATGTGTTGCCACATGACAGCCATCAGCGCCACCGGCGGGCGTATGCCAAGATTTATCATCTGGCGGATCGAATCATCTGTCACGATGAACAGGCAAGAAACAGGCTTATTGCAGAATTTAGCGTAGAGAACGACCGGATTTCAATCATTCCTCACGGTGAGTTGTTCTCTGACAAAACTCAAGAAAATCCCAGCTCGACTCCACCGCCCAAGACAGAAAGCAAAGAGCTCGTCGTGCTGTGCCAAGGCATCATCCGACCTTACAAGGGAATTCCATTCCTCCTGCATGCCTGGAAAGCGGCGCTGCAGACAGGTCTGCAAGCAAGCCTGTGGATTGTCGGAACCGGCGAAGAAAGTATCCTTCGACAGATTGAACAGGAGGCCGTTGCCTTGGATCTCGGCTCGTCCGTCCATTTTGATTTCCGGTTTGTCTCGATAGAGGAACTGTCCCGCTATTATCAGAGTGCTGACATTCTCGTGTATCCGTACTCCGACATCACTACCAGCGGCGCCTTGATGACGGGAATCGGTTACGCCAAGGCAATCGTAGCCACAAATTTGACTGCTTTTGAACAGACGCTGCAGCACGAACACAATGCTCTCCTCGCGCCGTACGGCGATGTTGCAGAATGGGCGTCAGCACTCATCAGAGTTGCTTCTGATTCACATTTGCGAGCTCGGCTTGCACAAGGGCTGCAAGATACTCGGGTACTGACCCCAACTTGGAGCGAGATAGCCTCTGAGACATGTCACTTGTATGAACAGCTAGTGCCGGCGCGCCGGCGTGAAACTCACATTGCGCAGGACTGATTCCTATCCCATGGTAGCCACCCCGCAGATTCGTGCAGATGTTGAACTATCGGCCCATGTGGTCCGTGAGGAATCGGAGTTGCGCAGCCTAGCTTCGGACTGGCAGAAGTTGTTCCACACTGTGGAGTGCAACAACGTTTTCCTGAGCTTTGAATGGATCTCGCAATGGTGGGCGCACTTTGGCGAGAACTCCAAGTTGTTTGTTGTAACCGTTCGGGGGAATAACGGAGATCTGGCCGCGGTGATCCCGCTTTATATCTCCAAAGCCTGGCGACTTCCTGCACTGCGCAGATTAGGCCTGCTCGGCGATGAATTCGTGGGTTCGGATCATCTGGGCTTTCTCATCAACCAGGTCCACTTAACGGCCGCAGTCGAAGCTGCGCGGAAGGCCATCTTCGATCGCCAGAAGGAGTGGGATTTCATTGAATTATCAAGTGCCTCCCCAGACTCAAGTGCACTCATCCAGTTTCAGAATGTCATGCACGCTGGACAAATGATGATCCAGAGGACTCCTTCGTCTTTGTGCCCATATTTCCATCTGCCGCGCACGAAGGAAGACTATTGGAGCGGCCTTCGGCCGAAATTGCGAAAGAATCTCAGATATCAGACGCGTAGCCTAGAGCGCGAAGGGCAACTCAAGTTCGTGGCGATCGAAGATCCTTCAGAAATCACCAGAGCCCTCGAGGAATTGCTTCGACTGCACCGACTCCGATCGGACCGACGCGGTCGCAAGAGTACGTTCCTTGACCCAAAAGTTGCGGCTTTTCACCGCGAAGCTATCCGGCCTCTCGCTTCAGAAGGCAACGCTCGGATTTTCTTCTTGGAACTCTCGGGGAAGCGCATCGCGGCACTCTATGGATTTTGCGCTGGCAGAAAGTTCAGCTACTACCAATCCGGAGCAGATCCGGCATATAGCCGGTTCGGCGTAGGAACCGTGCTGATCTGTTCTGTCATCGAGTGGGCGATTCAAAACAATTACGCGGAGTTTGATTTTCTGCGTGGCGATGAACCCTATAAACAGCTCTGGGCGACCGGTTTGACGCAATTGCACGACATCAGCTTCTTCGACCGCCGGGTCACGAGCCGTATGGCTAGAACGTATCGGCTTGTACGCAACTCTTTACGAGACTGGAAAGCCGCGCTCGTGCGAAGAGGGAGTCCGAGTACCGATCGACCTGCGACGGTCGCCACATCTGCATTATGAATTTCGGCCTGGAATCCTATCTTCCATACGTGCTGTATACAGGAGCAATCATCGTGCTCCTGCTCACGATCTTTTGGCGTCCGATCGTGGGCATTTTTTATCTGCTGCCTCTGATACCGCTGCAGACCATAAGATACCGCGTAAACGATTTTCCACTGGGCTCAAGCCTCTTCGGCGTCATGCTCATTTCGATCGCAATTGGGCAGTGGCGCCTGGGCAGGCCAGTATTCCCAAAGACACCATGGAGAAGACTCCTCGCTATCTTCGCACTCTTCACGTTCATCTCTCTTTGCCTGGGTTCGTGGTATCTGAAAAGAGGGATGCCGCTACCCGGGGATTCACGCTTCAGCGTGTGGCAGGAGTACATGATCATGCCTGCAATGCTCCTGCTGGTGGCTTCCGTGGTTCAGACCAAGCGAGAGATGCAGGCGATTGTACTGGTTATGTGCTTCGCGACCCTGGAACTGGATAAGAGTTTCTGGAACGAAGTGTCTGACCGTGATTTCTCAACTTACTCGGACGACCTGCATGGAGAGGGAGGCAGCATGGGTTATGCCGGCGCCAACGGGCTGGCTGCCTTCGCCTCGCAGGCAAGTGCGTTTCTGCTGGCTCTTGCGGCATTTGAGCGTAGGAAGTGGGTGCTTGTCGGGTATTACGGATTGGCCGGCTTCTCAGCAATTGTTCTTATGTATAGCCTGTCCCGTGGAGGTTATGCCGCAATCCTCGTTGGTTGCCTCGTGATCGGCATCCTCAAACAACGGAAGATATTGTTGTTACTTGCAGTATTTCTTTGCACATGGACGACGCTTGTTCCAACGGCGGTGGAACAAAGAGTCGATATGACCTACGACAAGCAAAATGGCCAGTTCGATGGCTCCGCCAATGCCCGTTTCTCCATCTGGTCCGACACAATGGAGGTATTCAACGAACATGCCTTTCTGGGAACTGGCTTTGATACCTATGAGTACATGAATCTGCGAAGAGTTCCCTACTGGACTAAGGGTTATTACTCTGATACGCATAACTACTTCCTCAAAGTGCTGGTCGAAACCGGAGTCATCGGATTGCTGGTTTTTTTGTGGTTGTTATGGAGAACTTTCGCGGAAGGCTATCGCCTGTTCCGCCACGCTACCGATCCGTTCTTCAAGGGTCTGGGTCTAGGTCTAATCGGCTGGCTCGTCTGCGCAATGACGGCCAATCTGTTCGGAGACCGGTGGACCTATCTACAAGTCAACGGATATATGTGGGTTATTGCCGGATTAGTGTGCTGCGCAACTGAGATCGAAAAACGCGAAGCGGCAAAAGAGGTGGCGAGCGTGGCCGCAGTCGGGCAAGAGACTTCAGAGTTGAACGCACAAGGAGGTGGCGTCGCCACCGAACCGAGTGTTTCCGATGTCGCCTGGGAACCCGCCATCCCAGAGTCCGTAGCATTCCGGCTGTGAAGAACTCTGCCAACAGAATCGGGCAAAGCGAAATGATGTTAGAAGAAGAACCTAAGATTTTGTTTCTGATCGACCGTCTGCATTGCACAGAAGGCGGGGCCGAGGCAGCCGTTCACAAGCTGTGTCGATCTTTGCCTGCCTATGGGTTTCGGTGCATAGTCGCGACTTTCTTTGCTGGAGAAGGCGTAGTTCAGAAATTTCCGTGCCCTGTGCATGTCATTCCTCTTACCAGCATGTATGGGATGAACGCTTTACGATACGCTAAGGATTTCGCCTCGCTCTTGCGTCGGGAGAGAGTGAAAGTCGTACACACATTTTTCGCAGCTTCGGATTTATGGGGCGGTGTAGTGGCAAGGCTGAGTGGCTGCCCGATTGTTATTTCAAGCCGGCGCGATATGGGGATCCTGCGGTCACGAAAACACGTTGTTTTGTATCGATTCGCAAATCGTCTGTTCGATCAGGTTCAGGCTGTTTCCAATTCGGTGCGGGAGTTCTGCGTTAATGAGGATCGTATCCCCGCGGGCAAAGTGCTTACCGTGTACAACGGAGTCGATCTTGGAGCGATCGATGCCGCCGTCCCGGCCGACCGCAAACTGTGCTTTCGGGCGGACGAAGACCAGCCTGTCATTTCGACGGTCGCCAATGTTCGACAGGTTAAGGGAATCGACATCCTGGTCCAGGCAGCCGCTCTGGTCGTTCGCCAGCTACCGAATGCCATTTTTGCCATCATCGGAGGCGCCATTCAGGAGCCGGATTATTGGAATGCAGTAAAGGCCTCCATAAAACAGCTGGGTCTTGAGAGCAACTTTCAGTTCCTTGGAAGTCGAACTGATGTGTATCCACTCCTGAAGCAGTCTAATGCGTTCTGTCTCCCCTCTCGAAGCGAAGGGATGTCGAATGCTCTCTTGGAAGCAATGGCATGTCGACTTCCATGCGTTGCAACCAGAGTGGGTGGAAATCCTGAGGTAGTCGCTGACGGCGTAAGCGGATTTCTCGTGTCCAGCGAAAATTCAGGAGCCCTCGCGGCTCGCCTCATGAGCCTGCTACGTGACAAGACGCTTGCGCGGCGGATGGGCCAGGAAGGTCGCCGCATCGTCGAATCGAAATTTACCATCGATCACATGTCGCAGCGGCTCAGTCAGTTGTATGGCGATCTTCTACAGAAGCGAGGAGTCATTCCCTCACCGTTTGGCGGCAGTACCCTACAGGGTGGGCAACGACGAGCGTCTTTTTCCAGTTCATAGCAAATTGGGAGTGTCCAGATGATGGTTTTGGGACAATGGCCATTTGTGTTATGGCCATGTTCAACTGAGACTTGAGCGTTCAAGTTACAGCAGTCACAATTCCCTTAGGTAATTTTCTTCGCGATTCCGCGTGAGCTAGAGTTGCGCAGAAAAAAGGGTGTTGACATGACCAGGGTCAGATTAATCGCCGTGATAGCGCTATTGTGGTCCTCCTCAGCTGTTGCGCAGAGTCAACCCGTGCTCCTGTTTTCGGATTTAACTTGGGGCCCAAAGACAGGCTGGGAAGGATCCAGCAGTAAAGGGGCAGCCGTAACAGTTTGGGGAACAAATCTCGGCATGAGCGGCAGCGTCAACGCTTGTGGCCAAACGCTGTCCAGCTCTGATGCCAGTAGCATTGCTGAATGGGGCGCGATAACAAACCCCCAGGTACCCCGAGGACTGAGCCGGATCACGTTTTGGCTTAACTCTGCGATGAGTGCGACCTGCGCTGAAGGTTTGGCAGTGAGTGTAGGCGGACAGAGTTCCAACGTCTTACCGTTCAAGATCGCGGCTGGAAACATCTATTTCATTTCGGCATCGGATGGAAGCGACTCGTATAACGGGCTGTACTCCACGCGAACCGGCCACAGCGGAAGCGATGGGCCGTTCGCCCATGCCTATAAATTCAATCCTGCGAACGGGCTTGGCGACAATCAGTACATCATGTACATAAGGCAGGGAACATATACTGCGCTGGATCCGTTTGATAGCAGCGCCTCGGCCCTAATCGAACTGTACGGCGCGATCGGGAGTTCCACAAAGCAGAAAGCGCTTGTCGCATATCCCACGGAATTGGCAACCCTCGATCCAAAAAGTTGCGTCAACGGCGCGGTATATCCCAATACGAGTACTGGTGCACCTGGAAACGCGGGGCAAATCAACTACATCACTTGGAGCAAGCTCAATCTCAACGGGGTGAATACCAAGACCCCCGAAGATGCCCTCGACTTCTTTGGCCAATATAATCGGTTCATTGGAAACAACGTCGTAAACTTTCGGCCATCAGCACAGCTCCAGAGCGGATTTATCTTTGTGGGCGCATCACAATACGGTGATCTTTACGGAAACTACTTCTACAACAACGGATATGATTCTTACGCTCACAACATCTACATCAAATCCCAGACGGGCTATGCCGTAGGAACGACCCTAGAAACAACGCATGATATCGATGTCGGCTGGAACGAAATCAGCACACCTTTCTCGAATGATGCTCATGGTGGTTCGATTTTTCTTTCCAGAGAAAGCGCGATGCCTTCCGGTGCCAACACCAATCATATCTACGTTCATGACAATTATTTCCATGACGGGACACAAGGGGACTTCATCTATATCGGAGATGGAAGCCCTGTGGACTACGTCTACATCTATAACAACCTGTTTACAGGGGGTTCCTCGACGGCCGGCACCACAGGAGCGATCTTTTTTCAAACAGGCGCGCAGCACGTATTCGTTTACAACAACACGTTTTATCAGGTAGCCTCCCCTGCGTCGAGCAACTCGTGCATGTATGCGAGCTCCCCAAATTCATCGACGCAGATTCAAACGACTAACAATATCTGCTACGGGCTAGCGAACCAGATTATGTACACCATGGAATCGGGTGGCGGATCGTGGACATCGACGAACGACCTGTTCTATAACCCGTCCGGTTCTGCGACCTGGTCTGGTAGCATCACGCGGAGTGGCCCCATAACGAACCAGGACCCGCAGTTTGTCGCGAATGGCAGCAACTTTAGCCTGCAATCGTCCAGTCCGGCCCGAAATGCTGGAGTAAATCTCTCGGGCACGATGGGTGGAAATCCGGCTGGGACGATTGACTACATGGGGCTCACCTACCCGACATCGGGTGCCTGGGACCTCGGTGCGATCTCCGCTACGGGGGGTGGAACAAGTTCTCGGCCCTCTCCACCGAGTGGTCTGACGGCTACCGTGCAGTAAATCGCAAGGAGTACGGTAGACTCTTTGGTCTGCGCCGTGTGTCGCGGAATACTCGCCTTCAACGTCCCAGTTAAAGTCTCCTAGCAGTTTAGCGCTGCCGCACGTTCTTTCTCGGAGCGAAGCGCTTATCAACATGGCAAATATAGGATTGGCTGTTACTCACCCGAATGCGGCGGGTCAGCAACGCGCCACCGACACGTTCTCGTTCACTGCACGGAAATCACCGGGTTTCGTGGGTCGTGTACCGACTCTGGATGGCCTGAGAGCGATCTCTATCGTGCTCGTGTTGCTCGGGCACACGAGTGGGACGCGCAATTTCGCAACTGTTCCGCTGTTTGGTTTATATGCAAACTTCGGAGTTCGAGTTTTCTTCATCATCTCTGGATTTCTGATCACCAGCTTATTGATGAAGGAAATGGCAAAGACGGGGCGAATTTCCCTGAAAGATTTTTATACACGTCGAGTGCTCCGGATCTTCCCAGCCTTCTACACGTTTCTATTTGTGGTCTGCGCTCTCAGTCTCGGGGCCGTCATTCAGTTGCGCCCTCACGACCTTTTGTTCGCGTTCACATATTTGATGAATTTTCATTTCGACCATTCGTGGAACGTTGGACATTTGTGGTCCCTTGCCGTGGAGGAGCAGTTTTATCTGCTTTGGCCCGCGATCGTGGCTTTCTGCAGTCGCAAACGGGCCTTTCAAATTGCTGCCGCTGTTTTCGTGATCTCTCCGTTCTTGCGGCTTTCTGTGTACTATTTCACGCCTTCCTTGCGGAATGGTATCGGGCACATGTTTCCGACCGTCGCCGATGCTCTCGCGATTGGGTGCTTCCTCGCGGGAACACGCGATTGGCTTCACGCCCAACGCTGGTACATGCGCCTATTGCGACCTCGCAGTTTCGCTATCATTGCAGCAGTCGCTGTATTAGCAAATCTGCTACAGGATTGGCCGCGAATCTACATGGCCTTCGGCGAGTCCATTATGAACATTGGCATCGCGATCTGCATTGACCGCTGCATGACCTTCGCGTCTGGTAGAGTTGGACGCGTACTTGAATGGAACCCGATCGCCTTCGTCGGCGTGCTTAGTTATTCTCTTTACATTTGGCAACAACTGTTCCTGAATCGCAGTTCCTTGGCATTAGTCTGCGCGTTCCCCTTCAATCTGATTCTCGTTGGGTTGTTTGCACTTGGATCGTACTACTTGGTGGAGCAGCCTTTTCTAAAACTCAAACATCGTTTTTCTCCTTCCGCATCGATCGGATTAGCAGCTAACCCGTAAATACGAGTTGGTCGAAGTACCTAAAACTCCCCACACAATTCCAATCTACTGGAACTGACATCTATGACTATGACGACTGAAATGGCTATATTGTCCTCGGCAACGCTGAACGATGCACCCTTCACGACGCTTGCTCAGGAAAACGATTTCTACAACTCCTATAACTGGTGCCTCAACGCGTATCCGAGCATTGGAGAAGTGGTTCGGCATCTCGACGAGGAATTGACTCGGTTTCAGGCTACTGAAGCCGACTGGCGCCGCGAGGAAATTGCGCGGAACGTATACCTGCTTGCTTGCACAATTATCGACACGACCGATGACCATCTGCTAGGTCGCCGCTACAACTTCTCCAAAGTGTTGGGCATCTTCCCTGCCCTGTCGCCACTCACGAAAGCCGCGCAGGCAACCCTCCATGCGGCTGGCGCCTCTTCGGCGATTTCGGCGCGACGATTGTCGTCGTGGAGGACCAAATTAGAGCTCGCCGTGATTGCTGTGGTACGAAACATTCTGTTGCAGGATACGAGCGCACCGGACGCTGCCCAAGCGATTTCGGAGCTTCGAAGCCTGCTTCACAGAGGAATACCGGCTGCACTTCGCGCGCGCCACCCCAGAATCCCAGCCGCATTCCGGTCGCAGGATTTGACGCATTTTGATGTCTTAACTCTCGGCGCAAAGTTCGTGGCTGCCTTCCCCGATCGCAAGCGCCCGGTTCTTGTAACGGGCCTTCGCACTGCCGGATCCTATTTCGCCGTGTTGCTAAGGTCTTACCTGGAGTCGCAGGGCTATAGCAACGTGGAGTTCGTAACACTGCGGCCAAAGGCTGGGATCTCCCCGAGGGAGAAGGAAATCACCACCCGGAAAGCGGCTCAGAATTGCCTCGCGCTGTTGATTGATGAGCCTATCGCAACGGGAGGAACGCTGGGCAAAGGAATTGCGTTGCTCACGAAGCAGGGCATCGCGATGAAAAATGTTGTTCTGCTCTTCCCGGTACACCGGAATGGCCGCAACTGGAGGAGTCACGCCGACTCTGCACCGATCGTTGCATGCCGGATCCTCACACTGGAGCATGGGGAGTGGTATAAACACAAGCTCATCTCCGCTACTGGGCCGCAAGTGCTCAAACATTACTTCGAGTCGCAGGGTTGGCAGGTCGAGATTGACGTGGCCGGTGCTGAAGGGGCGAATGCCCGGCTGAACGAAGTCTCCGAAGACAAATACCACACCCGTCTAAAATGTGTGTACTCCGTGCGGCTTTCCCGGCACGGTGAAACGATCACACGGCAAGTGATTGCGAAAAGCGTTGGATGGGGATGGCTGGGCTATCACGCCTTCGTAGGAGGGCAAAAGCTGGCCGAGTTTGTCCCCCCGATCATTGGACTCCGAGACGGCATCCTTTACAGCAAGTGGGTAGATGACGATGGAGAACTTCCTCGCGGAGAAGTGGTTCGAACCCTGGCGAGCTACACCGCGACGAGAGCACGCGAACTTCGGCTGAGTTCCGAGTCGCGCACGGACGTCTTGCGCGATAGCCAGGCGGCACGCGGCATTGAAGAACTCGCGGGGCGCTTGAGCATTGCATACGGCAAGGCAGGAGGTTTTCTTAAGAGAGCTCGCATGAAGCGGGAACTAGCAGCGATGCAGTCGCACGAGCCCACTCTGATTGATGCCAGGATGCGGAGTCTGGAGTGGGTCGCGTCGTCTGGCTCCATGTTGAAGAGCGATTTCGAGCAGCATGGGATGGGCAAGCATCAGCTAAACGTGACGGATCCGGCCTATGATCTAGCGGAAGCCATCCTGCACTGGAAGCTTTCACCTGCGGAAGAGGAGGAACTCCTCCGCACGTACGCGGCTCAGAGCGGGGACCAAAATGTGTATGCCCGGATTATGCTTCAGAAGCTTCTCGCAGGCTCATGGTCGCTAGACCGTGCGCTCGAAAACCTGAACGATCCGCGTATGCGCGCACGACATGAGGAGTTCAATCAGAAGTACATTGACACATGGAACTTCCTGGTCGCGCACACGGCTCGTTTCTGCGCGAGGCTCTGTCACAAACCTGCGGAGATACGCTGGGGTTCTCCCCTGGCGGTTCTGGATGTAGACGGGGTGATCGATCAGCAGGTGTTTGGATACCCATCGACTACCTTCGCCGGCATTCAGGCGATTTCACTGTTGCACCAGCACGGATTCGCCATTGCATTGAATACGGCGAGGAGCATTCCCGAGATGAAGGAGTACTGCCAAGCCTACGGCTTCGCGGGCGGCGTTTCCGAGTACGGAGCTCACATTTGGGACGGCATTTCTGGCCGGGAGAAAGTACTACTCTCGAATGAGTCTCTGGACAAATTGGACTATGCCCGACAGGCTTTGCGGCGGATCCCCGGTGTGTACCTTAACGACGATTATCGATATTCGATCAAGGCATACACGTACGAAAAAGGCAGGTCCGTGCCGCTGCCTAAGATCATGGTTCAAGATCTTCTGATGGGGCTCGGCTTGGAAGACCTCGGCATCCATCCAACATATTCGGACACGGCGATTCTTGCCAGCGAGACTGACAAAGGACGCGGCTTAGCAGAATTACTTCGTCTAACCGGTCTCGAGAATGCTGAAACCTACGCTGTTGGGGATTCAAGCCCCGATCTGCGGATGTTCCAGGTAGCCACACACAGCTTCGCTCCCGGCCACATCGCGTGTGCAGCCTCGGCCAAACTGATAGGGTGCCGGATCGCAAGCCAGGTTTACCAGAACGGATTCCTGGAATGCGCTCAGGCGATCGTCAAGTCGACGGGGAAGAATGCTGAGGCACCCGCTGTCAGTATAGAAAGCCTCCCTCCGCAGGACCGATACCTTATTAACACTTTACAGGTAGCCGATCGAAGCGCCCTCAAGTCGGTGATCCGAGCCATGCTCGATCCATCGGTTATCCAAAACTTCATCGCTGATTAACAAAAACCCTCCCCCAAAGTGGCAACATTGCTGTCCGTTTGGACTGTGTAAATTGAACTGAGGAGTTTCCGAAGGATGAGTAGGATCGCGCCATATCTCTTTACCCTGATGATCACGATTTTCGCTCATCCCCTTCTCGCGCGAGAACCTGTCGTAGTACAATCCGCGCAATGTCAGGATTGGGTTAACTACTCAACTACTTACCAGTGCTCATTTCGCAACTGGACCTCCGCCTCTAACACAATCATCGCCTTCGCGCTGGTCTCAGGAACACCGGCTGTCGCGGTAACCAAAGTAACCGATGATCACAAACCGACCGCAAACTTCTATGTACAGGACCTTCGTTATCTATTTGGCGAGGTACAGAGCGTCCACTTCTACTCCTCTGCAGCAGCAGGCGAGACACGTACAGTTACCTTGAAGGCCAATGAATCGACGCACTTCCAGGTAGTTGTTATGGAGGTCGAAGGGTTAGCGGCCCAACAGCCCCTCGTGGATCGCACTAGCGTCCGGGACAACGGCTACAACAGCGGTACGACATTCTCCTCGGGACTAACAGACATCACGACGAAACCCACGGAGCTTCTAGTGGGATGGGCTGAACAGGCATATCCTAACGTCATGATATTTAAGGACAACGCACCTTGGATTTTGGCCGAGCAGGAGCCCATCGGAGGATCGCGAATCGCCTACCGCATTACTAAATCAGTTGGCACATACGAGTATACAGGCACATTTAGCGGGTCTGGCGATTACCGAGTAAGTGCAGCTATTGTCACTTACAAAGCCGCTGACGAATGACCGTTGCACCCCAAGCCAGAGCCTCTGTCTAACAGGCTGCGAAAAAACTCGATTTGAAGCGGACGCAGTACCCCGAAACTCTCTCTTGCTTCCACAGCACAACCTGATAAGAGGAAAGCATGCGTGGAAAAGACGAGCAGCAGTTGGATGTGTTTAGCTACGTAAGCCCAGAGCGGCGAGTGCCCCAAGACCACCCCTTGCGTCCTCTTCGTGTCATGACCGATGAAGCATTAAAAGAACTGCAACCACGGTTCCACAAGCTGTACGCGAAAATCGGGCGGCCATCGATCGCGCCGGAGAAGTTGTTGCGAGCGCTCCTGCTGCAAACGTTGTACTCGGTGCGGAGCGAGCGCTATTGATGGAACAGCTTGACTATAACCTGCTGTTCCGCTGGTTCGTGGGCTTGAACATTGATGATGCCATTTGGGATGTGACCGTGTTCACCAAGAACCGCGAGCGCTTGCTCGATGGGGACATTGCAGAAGCCTTCTTCCAAGCCGTACTCCAGCAGGCGCGCGAGCGGAGTTTGCTCTCGGACGAACACTTCACGGTGGATGGAACGTTGCTGGAAGCTTGGGCGAGTGCCAAGAGTTATCAACGCAAGGACGCGAAGAACGACGTTCCGCCGGACGATCCTGGCAATGCGACGGTGGACTTCCACGGGGAGAAGCGGTCAAACCAAACACATGCATCGAAGACGGACCCGGATGCGAAGATGGCACGCAAAGGCAAGGGCAAGGAAGCCAAGCTGAGTTACAACGGGAATCTGCTGGTGGAGAACCGCCACGGGCTGATCGTCAACACCGATGCGGCGCTGGTGATGCTGGAACAGATTCCGGGCACGAAACCAATCACGGTGGTTATCCGGCGTGGTGCGTTGTACGAGCATCGATTGCGCTCCCACCTGCGTGGTCAGTCAAGCTCAGGTAAGTCCATTATTTACATCATCGTCCTTTGGTCGACAGTTTCTTCACGAGCGCTTCGGTAGTTTCTCGGACAGCAAAGAGCACTTCGGACGCTTACATGCTGTAACAGCTGTTTACAAGATTCCCCAACCGAGATTTGCCTAATTCACTTCCAGGAGCTTCTATGCGGTTCACTAGCTTTCGTGTAGTGACGAACTCTACACCGAGTATCTTGACGCCGGGCGGCAAGTATTTTCTGCTCGCCCTTCTGGCGATGCTACCTTTCGCGAGCATATTGAGCGCTCAAACACTGCCGGCACCGTCGCAGCCGGTCAATGTGATTATCGATTCGGACATGGCGCATAACGCCGATGACACGGGCGACCAGGCTATGTTATGGGCGTTGCAAGCCCAAAAGAAGGTCAACGTGCTGGCCGTCATTATTTCTTCCACGAATGACTACAGCGCACCGGTGGCACGTGCCATCGCCACGTACTACGGGCACCCCAATGTGCCCATCGGCGCTAATCACTCCAATATTCCCAACAGTTACGACTCTTACGCGAGTTACTATACTCAGCAGGTAGCTGCCCGCTTCGGCAATCCTTCCGATACGCGCGCCAACTATCCCGATGGGGTCACCGTATACCGTCAGGCTCTGGCAGGGGCGGCCGATAACAGCGTGTACATCCTCTCGGGGGGATATTATCAGCCGCTGATGAAATTGCTGCAGAGTGGGCCCGATTCGATTTCTCCTTTGACCGGCCTGCAACTTGTGTCCCAAAAGGTTGCTAGGCTGATCATCGTCGCCGGCAGTTTCCCCGACTCCGGTACAACGGACCGTGGGGACATGTTGATCGATCCAGACTCCGGCAGCTATGTCGTCGCTAATTGGCCTGGAGAACTTGACTGGATGCCGGATGATCAGGCTTGGAATACCTTTACCGGACCGGGAACCACCGGGGCAAGTGCCGATCCAACTAAGAACCCCGTTGCCTACGCATATGAACTCTACTGCAACGGCGGCGGCTCTGTCCCCGACCAAACCTATTGCGCCAATAGCACCCCCGGATGGGCCCAGTTGGGAGAACTCTTCACGGTCTTTGGACTCGGGAATAACTTTGTGGTTGGGGGCCTGAACGGCTCAACCGTGGTCTGGAACAGCAGCACGTCAGAACCTGGTCGTATCATCTGGTCGCAGAGTCCTAACCGACACCAGTCCTATCTGCTCCTGAGTGATCCGAACGCAGACCTGAGCCCAATCATCGACCCGTTGATCCAGTGGGTGCCACCGGCAACGGGAGGAGGTGGTGGGGGTGGAGTGGGTACAGTCTCCGGTACCGTTACCCAAGTAGGAGGCAGCACCCCGATAGTGGGCGCCACAGTCACATTGGGCAGCACATCGGTTATAACGGATAGCAACGGTCAGTACTCGTTCTCCAACGTGCCGACAGGATCGTACAGCGTCACCGCTTCTTACCCGGGGTACCAGTCTGGTAGCCAAGTTGTTACTGTATCGACAGGTTCAACCACGACGGCGAATTTCAGCCTTACCGTTAACAATTACACGTTGCGCGTGAATGCCGGCGGACCGAGTCTCACCGATGCAAGCGGTAACACTTGGCAGGCCGATTTTGGGTCCAACGGGGGTTATACCTTTTCTACATCTGCATCGATAAGTGCAAGCACCGGCGATCCACGGTTGTACCAGGACGAGCATTATTACCAGGGCAACTGGAACTACACATTCACTAACGTGCCAGATGGCACCTATACGGTGAATTTGTATTTCGCCGAGATATACAGTGGATGTTTCTTCGCAGGGTGCCGCGTGTTCGATGTCCTGGTTCAAGGAAACCCATTCCTCTCGAACTTCGACGTTTACGTGGCGGCTGGTGGTGGGAATATTGGCATCGTGCGCTCAACGACCGCTACGGTGACGAATGGAATCCTGACGATTGCGTTTCAGGCGCCCACCAGCCAGTTTCCGACCATTAATGCAATCGAGATTCTACCGGGCGGATCAACGACTCAATACGGTACGGTGTCTGGCACGGTGGATGATGCCACGACCTCGACTCCGATCGTCGGGGCTACGGTCACGTTAGGAACTCTCTCTGCCGTAACGAACAGCAGCGGAAATTACTCTTTCGCCAACCTTCAGCCTGGCACGTATACATTGACCGCATCTGCCTCAGGCTATCAAAACGGAAGTCAACTGGTTACTGTGACTGCGGGAAGCATATTGACCGAAAGCTTCCGCTTGGTCGCCAGCAATTTCGCTTTGCGAGTGAATTCGGGTGGCGCAGCACTCACCGACGCGAGCGGCAAAGTCTGGCAGGCTGATTTTGGCTACAACTTCGGGTATGTCTACTCCACAACGGCAGCCATTACAGCCAGCACGGGGGACCCGCGGCTGTATCAAGACGAGCACTACTACGCTGGCGATTGGAATTACACGTTCACCAACGTACCCAACGGTACGTATACGGTGAACTTGTATTTCGCTGAGATCTACAGTGGCTGTTTTGTTGCTGGTTGCCGTGTATTCAACGTCGCGGTTCAAGGGAACACATTCCTGACGAACTTCGACGTTTACGCGGCGGCGGGTGGTGGCAATGTAGGTATTATGCGGTCCACTACAGCTACAGTTGCGGACGGAACCCTGACAATTGCGTTTCAGGCACCCGTCAGTCAATATCCGACAATCAGTGCGATTGAAGTGCTTAAGCAGTAGGAGCATTGTGCGATAGATCAAGGATGCACCCCTCTCCCGAACTCAGCAGCCCGCGCTGTATTGCTGCGATTTTCTCGCGTATTGCGGTACTGTCCGAAGTCCCTCAACCGTGGAACAATTACATCTCGGTGAGGCGTCGGACTTCAGCGGCGGGCTGCTACTCACATTTTCAGGAAAACCCTTTGGATGGATGAGCAGTTGCGACTCTGTGCTCAGCACGAAATCCACGCACGCTCCATCCCGATCTCTCAAGAAATCCCCCTTAAGGAGGCTTTACCAATGCTATCCTCCGGCTTCTGCATGTCCCAGTGCTATGAGACGACGTTTTCTTTCTCTCTATTTAAGGCAAACAAAACGCGCCTGCTACTTACATTCCTGCTTGTCATAAGTTCGGCCACTTTTCTAAATGCCCAAACGCTTCCGGCGCCCGTGCTGCCGGTGAATGTCATCATTGACTCAGACATGGCCCATAATGCC
>Ga0070741_10003865_pt1 | contig 36029 bp, 23 predicted proteins | sample Coa_R1_4_FD_66440 | JGI IMG/M metagenome (GOLD analysis project Ga0070741, IMG submission 66440) | Surface soil microbial communities from Centralia Pennsylvania, which are recovering from an underground coalmine fire - Coalmine... | ecosystem: Environmental > Terrestrial > Soil > Unclassified ... | reverse complement strand
GTGGTATCCAGGTCCACGTGGCGAATACGCCTGAGAAACTTCTGCTCCAGAAACCATTCCTTGACCCACACGAATGCGGCATCATGGTCCTTCACGGTGATCATCATGGTGGTCTGGCGCACGATCCAGTGCCATAGCCTTTCCGGTATCGCCCTCAGCCACACGCTCAAGCCGCCGATAATCATAAGCAGTAACCCGCCGGAGGCGAACTCATTCCGGCCGGTCAGCATACTTCTCAGAATTTGAAACATATTTCTTTTTTTCTAAACGGCACGCGGCCGTAATGTTGTTGGGCGCTAAAAACACCAAAATTTTCTGCCGGGGAACCAGCGACCGGGTATGGCGCTCTGCCATTGAGCTATGCTGATCACTGAAGTTCAACGATTAGCGGCAGGATTCGAACCTGCGACCTCCCGATTAACAGTCGAAGTAACCCATGTCTTCACCACCGGCAACTCTTAATTTCTGTCGCTACACTCCAAACCGCTAAACATCGATCTGGACGATAAAACCCGTTCTGCACCTATGGCTGCGGCTCGGCGCGCTAGTCGGCCTCGCCGCTAAGTAGGCGTTTTGGTAAGCAGAAAGCGCTGGAAACAAACTTCAATTCAGGGAACAATTGACCGAGTGTAATGGTCCGTCGTTCAGCTTGAAACTACGGCACTCGAGATGCCGGCGGAGTAACTACCAGCCATGCTACCGTTCAACTATCTGCGCGATAGCACCTGATATCCGCACTTACGGACAGGTGATGTAACTCAGATCTCCACCACTGTTCAAAATTTGTTCCAACGTCCAACTGCTCAAAAGGGAGCAGGGTTGTTAACAGTTCCTGCTCCACAAACTTTAAAGTTTTGTCGCGTTGCTCCCAACGGCATGGAGTAAACTCAACAAAATCAACTTCTGCCTGGATCGCGCGGCTCGGGATTACTCAAACCTCTCCGCGTATTACTTCTCGCCGGGGAACCAACGATCAAAGCACATTCCGCTGCTCTGCCAATTGAGCTACGGTTGCCTTTCGGACCGGCAGGACTCGAACCTGCAACCCTCGGATTATCGAAGTAGCCCTGATCTTCACCACCGGCAAATGCGTAACTTCATCCAACGACGCCCCAGGCTGGAAGGAGCAGCCAAAGTAAGCCTGAGGCGTCGCGATGGCGCGCAAATAATGGCCGCGCCCGCTCAATAGAAACAATCGGGGAACAATCATCGAGAGCGTGCATAGGGGTGCACTTTCTGCCGCTGCTTTTTGCTTCGAGACTGCGCCTCTGCCGCGACAGGTATTCACTGGTCCCGCAGAGCTCCCACTCTGCGCTGCACTTGTTCGTGGAGGAAGTATCTCCCGCATTCCGCCACCGACTGGAACTCTATGGCCAGGGAACCAGCGACTGCGGCTGACTGGTGGATTCGAACCACCCACGACTGCTTTCGCAGCCGCTTCTTCCGATGAAGTATCCGCAGTCTTCGCCACTGACCAATTGAAAATCAATAAGGCTGCAATTAGTTGCCGGGGGAACAGACGACTACAGTGTTTGTCGATTTATCAAGTCGAAGGAACCGTAATCTTCGCCACCCGGGCGAGTCATTGAACATCACATGCTGCGCATAAATACAGGCAGGCAGTAGACAAAACTATCTAAAGTTCACGGAGTTAACGGGTTTGCGTAGGACTGAAGCGCCTGAGGTTAGCTAAGGAGATAGTTAAACGCCCACAGGCTATCAGAACCGATGACTGGTTCTGTCAGCCTCCGCACCGATATGTGATTGATGCATTTCATTTGGACGTTGCTCCTACGCATAAGCAGGTTACCAAACTATAGACGTAACTTGAAGATGAAAGTTACGAAATTGAAGAAAATATTTTGTGGAAAGAAAAATTCTTCGCGCGAAGTACTGAAGATCAAACTAGTGCGCAAGAAATCGTTCGTGCGATGCGGCGTTTCAAAATCGTTGCAAGATGATGATGCAGGTCTCGATACGACAACCTGAAAATTGCGGGCGGCTTCGATCCTACATACAACATATCGCGCCGCCCTTATCGCACAGAGCCAGCCAACTACCACGTATAGTGCGCCGTATAAGTCACAACTTTCTCTCCGTCAGGCGGCACCTGGACGCGGAACTCAATGGTTTTGCTGTCCAGTTTCTTGAACTCGTCTGAATTTTTGATGATCTCCCAGTTTGACCAGCGGTACAGGTGCTCCACCACCCGAATCTCCATGGGTTCTTTTTTGTGGTTGCGCAGCCTGATCTCAAAGCTTTCATCAATTGTGCGCGCTCGGCGATCAATGGTGTAATTTGTGCGCTTGCGCTCGCCCACGGCATCAAAGACGTTGCCGGTATAAAGGCGGATCGTCTCGTCGCCGGGCGTGTGGTCGATCAGGTTCTCGCCGGTGAACTCGAGTTGGCCATCAGTATCGCGGTGATAGAAACGCACCCGGCCTTTGGGCAGCGGCATGCCAAGATGATTTTCTTTGCTGTTTTTGAACTCCACCATCGCCCAGATCTTGGAATTGGACTGAACTCCAAAGTTCTCCATCTCACGAATATTTTCTAATTGGTAATTGCTGTAGTTCTGATCGATTTTCATTCCGTCATAAACGTAGATGCGTTGTGAAGGAACACTCGACGCGCGCACAAACTCCACCTGCTTGGTTTCGCGATCAAAGAGCGTGGTCGGGCGCTCCAAAGTGTAGAGATGGTACTCATCAAAGCTGCGCTCGGTGACGGCTGGAGCCGGGGCCGAGAGGGCATCGTTCATTGCCACTCCAGCCTCCCTCATCGCATACTGCTGCGGTTGGAGTTTGTTTACATCGCCGGCCATCAGCTTGATATGAGCATTGGAGAAGGTCTTGCCGGTCTGGTTGTCGAGCGTCACCCAGCCTACGACATCAAGCAAGTTGCCGCTCACCGGCGCAACCACGTTGTAATCTGCGTGCCAGCTCATACCCCCGGTTACGTAGCTAAATTCGGCGTTAGTTGTGCCTGGATGGTCGCTTTGCAGCAGCCAGGAGAGCGTCGGCTTCAAAATGGTTTCATTGGTAAGGGCAGGGAAGACCGGCTGGCCAGGCAGCCCAAACTGCAGCTTGCCGTCAATCTCGATGATCGGCTCACTGCTGCTAGAGTTCACATACGCCTGTTGCTGCTGGTAATACTGCTGGTCGTAGGAACTGTAAGCCTCATAGTGCGGTACGTACCCGCTGCGGATGATCTTGCCCGGCTTTAAGACGCCGTTGACCAGAAACTCGATGATCTTGCCTTCATACAGCGAGAGCAGCCGGGCCTGTGAAGCCACATCGCTACGGTAGTTCTGCTCCAGGATATGCAGATCGCGCCCGCTCTTGAGGTCGCGCAGAATGACGGAATCCGGCTCCAGGTGCGATGTAATGTCAGTGACTTCGACCGGGTTTGTTCCGTTTATTAAATCGAGCGGCAGCGTTTGGCGTACCACGGCGAACGACTGGTTATAGATGGTCAGCGCGGCGGAATCGTCGCGACCCGCAGAGGGTTTGTCTTCTAATTTGCTCTGGGCCATTGCCGCGACGGCAAGCAGAAACAGAGAAAGCATTTTTACGCGCATAGGCGCACGTCCTTTAAAGAGAGTTAAAGATGGCTAAGGGAGGGGCACACGGGAGCTAGCCATTCAGAGAACGTTGAAGGCGAGGATTTCTTGCGCAGGGAAATTGGGTGAAAGATGGCGATTTAGGTCGCATTCCTAAGGATAGGGGTCGCTTCCCATCCCCTTAGGCAAGCTCGGGGTCAAGGTCGGGATGTGAGATCAGCAATCCACTCCGCCGACTCCTTAGTCCCCAGACTTCCGCCGATGTCCTGCGTAGTCTTCTTCTGCTGGACTGCGGCAAGCACTGCTTGATTGATCCTCGCAGCTTCTTTGGTGAAGCCCAGATGGTCGAGCATCATGGCCGCCGTGGAGATCGCGCCGATAGGATTAGCGATGTTCTTTCCTGCAAACGGCGGGGCAGAGCCGTGAACAGGCTCAAACATTGAAGTCTTGCCGGGATGAATATTGCCGCTGGCAGCCATGCCTAGTCCGCCCTGAAGCGCGGCGGCCAGATCAGTGATGATGTCGCCGAACATGTTGTTGGTAACGATCACGTCAAACTGTTTTGGATCGCGCGCCATGTGCATGCAAAGCGCGTCCACGTACATGTGTTGCGATTGGATATCGGAATACTCTGCGGCCACCAGCTTAAAGACGCGTTGCCAGAGCCCGCCGGCAAAGGTCATGACGTTGGATTTGTCTGACATCAGAACTTTTTTGCGTTTTTGTCTGCGCGCCAGCTCAAACGCATAGCGAATCACCCGCTCCACGCCTTTGCGCGTGTTGAAATCTTCCTGCGTGGCGATTTCATCGTCCGTTCCTTGTTTAAACACGCCGCCCGCATCCACGTAGGGGCCTTCAGTGTTTTCGCGGATCACCACAAAATCCACGTGCTCCGGCTTCACGCCTTTGAGCGGGCAGAGAGATTCGTCCAGCAGCTTTACCGGCCGGACATTCGCATACAAATCCATCTTGAAGCGCATGCCCAGCAGGATTTCCTTGGCATGAATGTTGGTCGGTACGCGTGGATCGCCTAAAGCGCCGACAAACACAGCATCGAAGTCGCGCTCCAGCATGGCAAAGCCATCGGCGGGAATGGTGGTTCCGTCTTTCAGGTAGCGATCGGCTGACCAGTCAAAGGTGGTGAATTCGATTGCTGCGCCGCTGGCTTCAACCACTTTGAGAGCTGCGGGAATCACTTCTTTGCCGATGCCGTCACCAGGAACGACGGCTATGCGTTTACTTGCCATGAACAGGAATATATCAAAGGCTGATTCACCGTGGGGCGCGGAGACGAGGAGTTTCTTTTGAAATCTTCAGAGCGCGGTAGATACAGCAATTCTGGTTCTGCTGTAGTGTCCACGCAGGCAGCGGCGAAGGATACCAAAATTGCATGAAAGTAAATTAGTCTTACCGGTGCCCGCGGCCAAAGAGCCAGAAAATTAGCGAGAGAACCACGCTGACAAGAATGCATGTGACGATGGGAAAATAGAAAACTGAGTTCTTGCCGCGATAAACAATATCGCCGGGGAGGCGGCCCAGAGGCAGGTTGAGTTTGCCTGCAAGCAGCAGGGCCGCGCCCACAACAACAATGATGCCGCCAAGAAGCAGCAAAGCTTTTCCCAGATCAGCCATTGTGTTCAAAAGTCAGCGCGGCGCCGCCTGCAAGTTTAAGCAGCTTTTCCAACATTCCCTTCAGCCAGCTTGGCTGCCAGCACGTCTGCTTTTTCAATGGAAGGAGGCTGAGCAAGCAGGTCTCCGGCCTTGGCCATAAGCGCCGCGGCGATCTGTCCGTTGAGATGTGCCTGTCTTCCAGCGTCATCGGGAAAGGCATCAAAGATGGCAAAAGTTGAAGGCCCCAGGCGAATCGCAAACCACGCAATGGTGGCGGGCTCCTGTTGCGCCAGAGGCAAACCGCTCTTTAGGAAGCTGGCGACTTCTTCTTCTTTGCCGGGCTTCGCTTCCAGGCGGACAAAAAGTGCAGTCTTAACCATGATTTCTCCTTTTTGTAGAGCTTGCCGGCCAGCATCACTTGGACCGACAAGACATCCTTTCAATGTTACGCCCAGACTGTGTACGTTGGAAAATGCTTGTGGGTGGGGACACGAGCGGATGACAGATATTCGCTTGGTCCTATGCGCTAATGCAAAAACGCGCGGCTGAACGCCGCGGGCTTCTGCGATGAATACAAGATCAGATCGATGTAACTCAATTCGATCGCCGGCAATCCCAGGCAGCTTACTTAACCTCTACCGCCTGCTTCAGCTTAAAGCTGAGCGCGCTTTCTGATGACAGCGTAATTTCCTTGTTGCCGGTGAAAGCAGCGCCTGCGGTGCCTGCGCCTGCCCCGGAAATTGCGCCAATCGCGGCCCCTTGCCCCCACCCGCCAGCGCTCCAATCAGCGCTCCTGCGCCTGCGCCGCCGCCAATGAATCCTGCTGAACGCTTGCCTTTTCCTGCAGCCGAGCGCGCAACCATGCCGGTCTGGATGGGTGTCTCTTTGCCGTCGATCGTGACGGAATCAAGCTTCACTTCCAGCAGAGCGCCACCTTTGAAGTGCCCCATGGATTTTGCATCAACCACGCTGCCACGCGCAGCCGCACCTTGTTCGATTACGGTCTTGCCATCCACAGAAACTGGCTGTGCTACGGTTGCTGCAAAGCCATCTCCGGCATTGCTGGTTTTGGAACTCAAGGTCTCACCCAGGCGAACAGTAATGACTGTGCCTTGAGGAATGGTGATGGACTGCCTGGCAGGTCTCTCCTTGGCTTCACGCGATGCACTGCTGCCTTGGGCCGCGTTTCCACCACTGCTGCCGCTGCCACCGCCAGCTGAGTTGCCGCCATTGGCTGCGTTGGAATTATCAGTAGAAGTTGCCGGGGTGCTTGGAGAATGGTTACATCCCAGCACAAAGCAAAGCGCAAAAAGCGTCACTACAAACAACAAACGATAAGCTTTCACAGAAACCCCCTCGTCGGCACGCAAAGTGCCCGCAATTAATAGAAAATTGGAAACTATTTGTCTTCGCCCGCGGCCGCTGCGCCAGCATTTTCCTGCTGAGTATTTTCCCCTTGTCCTGAGACAGACGCCGGCTCGGCGACATGGCCGTTTACAGATTTCATTTTTTCCAAAAACCTTTTTGAGTTCAGCAGCGGACGCTCCATGCTGGAGTTGTAGGTAGTCCATTCAGCATCCGGCTCGCGCTGGAAGTGGGCGCGCATGGCCTCCATCTTGGAGTCGAGGTCGTCAAGATAGTGCAGCATCAGCGCTTCAGGAAACATGGGCATCTTGGGGCTGCCGAACTCATACTTGCCGTGATGGCTGATGATCAGGTGCTCAATCAGCGTTTTGTATTCGCCGGGGAAGCCGGGCACCTGCGCAATCTTCTCATGCAGCATTTCCAGCTCAATGATCATGTGTCCCAGAAGCTGGCCGCGCGTGGTGTAAGCGAACGAACGCGCAAACGTAAGCTCGTAAATCTTGCCGATGTCATGCAGAAAAGCGCCGGTCAGCAACAGATCGCGATTAATGGTTTCAGGATAGTTGCGGCAGGCAAGATCACACAGCCGGAACAGAGATACAACGTGGTCCAGCAATCCGCCGATATACGCATGGTGCAGCGTCTTGGCCGCGGGCGCATTCCTGTACGCCTGCTCAATTTGTGGATCAGCCATAAAGGCGCACAGCAGCGCTTGCAAATATGGATCGCGAAAAGTTTCTACAAAATCTTTAACCGTCTGCCAGAGTTGGCCAATATCTTTGGTGGTGCGTGGCAGATAATCATCAAAATCAACTTCTTTATCCTCCAGGGACCTGACCTTGTGCACCGTAAGCTGAAAGCGCCCGTTAAAGCGGTTGAGCAGCCCGCGCACTTTGACAAAATCATCCTGCTCAAAACAGTTGATGTGATCGGCCACGTTGTCCCACATCTTGGCATCAAGATGGCCGGTGCGGTCGGCTAGCGTCAGAGCCAGATAAAGCTCGCCGCTCTTCTTGGGCTTGGCCTGTTTTGAAACCACCACGAATGAAGTGGTAATCACCTGGTTTTCAAAGCGCGACGCGTCGGAAATGTAGAACTCTTTCATGGCTGCCTGTTGGTGTGTGTATCTTACTGCAATTTTCTTTCTTGGCGTCTGTGAAAAACGACGCAATTTTAATAAGCGTAGATGCAAGTTTTTTTATTCACCCAAAGTGTTGCGGAGCCGTAATCCCTCACCTTCGCACAAAACTTGCACCAAAACGCATCCATGCGTGCTTTGGTTCGCGCTGGCGTTTCACCGGAAAATGTCGGAACAGCTCATTGATCTCAATTCCGGATGCAGAATGGGAAACTTAGTAGGCGCGGGGCTCGACTTTCCAGCGATCGAAAATCTTGGCGGACACAAACAAATCAAACAACCCGGAGTCGATTTCGCCATCCTTCACGGAAAGCTCCAGGATATCCAGCGCGCGCTCAATGGAGACAGCCTTCTTATATGGCCGGTCAGCAGCGGCCAACGCGTCAAAAATATCAGAGATGGTCATCATGCGCGTCTGCACAGGAATTTCCGGCGCGGAGAGCTTGTAAGGATATCCGGTGCCGTTCAACTTTTCATGGTGGCCGCGCGCAATCTCCGGAATGCTGCGCAGCTCTGTGGTCCAAGGGATTTGCTGCAGGAAACTGACGGTGTGCAGTACGTGCGATTCAATCTGCAGGCGCTCTTCTTCATCCAGCGATCCTTTGCGGATGGAGAGCATCTGCACCTCGTCCGGCGTCAGCAGCGGCTGCTTTTTGCCTTCCATATCTTCATAGTGCAGTTTGGCGATTTGCTCCAGACGATCAAAATTTCCTTCCGGCAGCACCGTTGGCTCGTTTGCCCAGATGATGGCCTCAGCGTACTCTTCAATTTCGCGCAGGCGCTCAGCCAGATCACTGTCAAACTTGTTTTGCGCGGCCAGAAATTGCTCGCGGCCTTTTTCCAGCAGATATTCCATCTTGGAGCGTAGCGTTTCATTTTCCAGCGTGCGCCGCATCAGGCCGAATCGTTGCCGGATTACCTCTAGTTGTGTGGGATACAGCTTCTTGGCTTTCACCAGCACTTCTTCACGCACCCCGACCTTGCCGAAATCATGCAGTAAACTGGCATAACGGATTTCACGCATCTGGTCGCGAGAAAAATGGACGCTCTTATACAGGCCGCTGTCGGCGCGGTCCACCGCCTCAGCCAAGGCAACCGTCAGGTTGGCGACACGGAAGGAATGGCCTGAAGTCGCGGGATCGCGGGTTTCAATCGCGGTGACGGAGGCGCGCACAAAGCCTTCAAACAGGCGCTGGATGGAATCGTAGAGCTGGCTGTTTTCCAGGGCCACGGCAGCCTGGCCAGCCAGAGAGAGCACGATTTCCTGCTGTCGCGCCGTGTATGCAATTACCTGCTCGTCCACCGCAGCGGCTGAATCAAGCTTGGCCTGGCCGTCACGCTTGGCGTTGATGAGCTGCAGCACGGCGATGATCTTTTCTTTCTGGTTGCGAATAGGCACGGCCAGAACAGACTTGGTACGGTAGCCGGAATCTTCATCAAACTTGCGATTGATGGAATAAGGAACGTCAGCCGGAAGGTGATAAGCATCTTCAATATTGACGATCTCTCCGGTCAGCGCCACATAGCCGGCAACCGAGCGCTCATTGATCTCCATGGTGGCTTCACGGAAAGGAACAGCCACGGTGTCATTCTGCGCTAGCTTAAAACGCAGTTGCTCGCGCGGAGCTTCTTCATGCTGAGGCGCACCATCCGTGGCGGGAGCAAAAAGCAATGACGGGCGTTCGCTCTCAGCCAGGCTTTCCACCAGGTAGACCGATCCCGCGTCACTACTAGTGAATTCGCGTGACTTGGTCAGGATCAGCTCAAGAAGCTTTTTAGGATCGTGCTCAGCCGAGAGCGCCATGCCGATCTGGTTCAGTTCGTGGATTTCCTGGCTGGCGCCGGCCAGACGCTGATTTACCTCATGCCGGGTGTGGACCAGATGAATATGATCGAGCGCATTGTCCACCATTCGTTCCAGCAGAATTTCTGAGACGTCAGGCGGAAAGTAAGCGTAGATTGCGCCGTCATTGCGCGGATCTTTAAAGCGGGAATGGGTCAGCGCCAGCACGCGTGTATTGGGAGCGCGCAACTGATTGTAATACTGCTCCACCAGGTCTTCTTTGGAGACCAGGATCACGCGCTCCGTTTCCGGATGCTCCGCGTGCAGATCTTCAAAGTGAACGCGACGAAAGCGCTGGACGTTGACAAAAAAATGGGCGGCAACCGTGTCGCTGGCGAAGTATGCGACGATGGGCAGGGCCCGCATACCGGTCATTTCGCGTCGTTTTGGGAAAATTGCGGTGCTCATGGATGAAACGGGGCTGGAGAAATTTATGCCCCTTATATTCCCTGCCGTCAACAAAATTGCACCGATCTTATCAAATACCTGCCATTTGCAATAGGTGACGATTGCAGTACTCATGGAGTCGTCCCGTAGGTGTGTAAGGCCGGGATTCGGATGAATGCCTTACCGCTTTAGACAGCTAAATGCCATCTCAATTGGGGAATAGCGCTTTTCGTGGGCATCTTGCGAATCACCCAGTTTGGGATATGCGATTCGCATAAGCTGGCCAGCGTCTTGTTACAATATCTTCATGCCGCGAATGGTGAAATGCGTGAAGCTTGGCCGTGAATTACCCGGCCTGGATGAACCCCCGTTTGACACCGAACTGGGACAGAAAATCTACGAGAACGTGAGCGCTGAAGCCTGGCGCATGTGGGCTGAACACTCCAAGATGCTACTGAACGAGTATCGTTTGCAGCCGTGGAAGCCGGAAGCGCAACAGTTCCTGGTGGAACAGATGCAGCAATATTTCTTTGGCGCCGGAGCGCAATTGCCCAAAGAGTACGTGCCGCCGCCCAAATAGTCGATCTTAATTTTCAGTTTTTTTAGAGACGCTTTTTCCTGCCGTCGCTTTACTGCACAGAATCACGCTGCAGCCGATCTGCGACGAATCTGCCTATTGCTAAGCGCTACCCAACGCGCACCAGCATGTCATTTCGAATTTGGACGCTGCTTAAGGACAGGCGCAGATGGCTGCGGAGGCGGAGCAATGGGTTCAAAGCTGGACTTTATGTAATCGTCCGCATTGGTTTCGTAGCAAGGGAGAGGGAGACGTTTGCGGGTCAGGTCCCGTTTGTCTTCTCCCGGCACGTTGCGAGAATAGATCAACGGCTCATGACGATCAGGCATGCTCCGCGCTGTTAGCTGGTCAACGGTCTGGTCGCAATCCGGATGCCGCCAAGCTGAAATCTCATGGACCACTGAGTAATCAAAGCCGGATTCCGAGAGCCGCGGTTGATATGGAAGGAAGGTAAAGACAAGCTTAATGAGACTCCACTCCTCGTTTCCAATCTCCGTTTCAGCAACGAACACCTCATGGCTGGAGAAGTAGGAAGAGCGCGGGTGGTCAGATAAAGCAATGGCAACAAGACGCACCCGTATAGGCGCTTTCTTGGGCGGATAGGAGGGCCAATTGAGCTGTCCTACAGCCTGCCTCCCTGAACCCCCAATACAAGTCGCGGCCAGGAAAAGCAGGACTCGAGTCCAGTTCTTCATTCGGATGCTAATTACGCTCTGCTCACTTGGGCTTGCCACATTAGCACTGAAGCCATGCGCAACCAGAAATCGTTTCCAAACGATCGGCCTTCTCTAGTTTACTCTCTAAAAGAGACTCCGGAAACTTGCAGACGGTTGCCCACGAGCAATCAAGAGAGGCTCGCCTTGTGTAAAGAAGCGTTAGGGCCAAAAAAGGGAATCCAGGTAGGCGGACGAAGGGGTTTAATTACGAAAGCTGATTGCTGTGCTCCGGCGCTTTTTCACACCTTGGAGGGCTTCGTGGGTCGGCAGAAGTCAAGCTGATTGCTAACGGCTAATTACTGTGGCTGGATTAATTGGTCGGGACGGGCAGATTTGAACTGCCGACCCCTCGCACCCCAAGCGAGTGCTCTACCAGGCTGAGCCACGTCCCGACAATAGGAAATCCGCTGCCAAAAGAGCTGGGGTGGCAACGGAAGGGTCTGCTGGAATTATAGCCCAGATTGGCGCACTGAAGTGAGGCAGCTTAAATGTCTTACATTCCAGATGCCAGCTTCCGATCCAACTCCAATTTCTCCTGCTTCAGCCGGAGCAATGCCGCGATGTCATTGCGCCGTTCCGCCTCTACAATCCCGCGCTTAATCTCGCCTTCTCGCTGGCTCAAGTCTCTCCGATGCCTCAATGCCTCTAATGCGCCTTCCAGCAGTTCTGCCGTAAGGGGTTGGTCTTCCAGCATTACGATCTTTGCCAGCATCTGCCTGTTGGCCTCGCCCAGCGGAAACGCCATTGCGTCATCCACGCCTTCGCCGCGATCCACAGCAAAGGCATTTTCCAGTATCATCTGTAGAAGATTCTCTGTGGACAGGCCACTATGCAGGTGCTCCTCAGCAAGCGCCTGCAACGCGCGTTGACGCAGTTCGGAGTCTTCCGGGACATTGGAAGAAGCAGCCCGCACCAGCACCTTCTCCGCCGGTGTGATATCTGACACTGTATTCTGGCGCAAGCTGCTTGCCCCCCGGCTTGCCGCTGCCGATTTGAATTCCTGCCGCAGTACAGTGGAGTCGATCCCTAACTTTTGGGCAATATCGCCAGCCAGGCTATCGCGCACAATTCGGCTGGGCACCTTGTGAATATGCGGCAACAGAAAGTTGACCGCATTCTTCTTTCCTTCTGGCGTTCGCACTGGAAACAATCCCAACGTCCGTTCCACCAGGTAGTCAAAATATTTCTGCGAACCTTTGAGCGCCTTTGCGTACGCCTCCGCGCCGTTTTTGCGGATAAAAAGATCAGGATCAAACCCCGCCTCCAGCCGCAGCACACGGATATTGAATTCTTCTTCCAGCAACATCCCCAGCGACTTGTCCGTGGCCGCCGCTCCCGCCGTATCGGGATCGAAGTTCACGACAATATCCTTGCTGAACCTGCCCAGCAGCCGCACCTGCGTCTCAGTGAACGCCGTGCCCGAGCTGGCCACCACGTTGTGAAAGCCCGCAGAGTAAACGGCAATGCAGTCCATCTGCCCTTCCACAATGATCACGTAACCCAGCTTGCGGATCGCCTCTTTGGCGCGGTCAAGGTTGTACAGCACGCGGGATTTTGAATAGATCGGCGTCTCCGGCGAGTTTAGATATTTCGGGCCGGATTTCTCATCTTTGGCCAGCGTACGCCCGGTGAAAGCGATCACCTTGCCATTTTCGTTCGCAATCGGGAACATCACGCGGTTGCGGAACTTCGAATACATTCCGCCCGACTCAGCACCTTCTTTCCATGAGAACAATCCTGAAGCCCGCATCAGCTCGTCGCTGAAGTCGGCCTTCATTCGGTCTTTCAGCACAAATCCCGAATCCGGCGCAAAGCCGATTCCAAACGTCTGGATTGTCTCTTCCTTCAGCCCTCGATTTGCCAGGTATTCCCGCGCATGAGCCCCTTCTGGACGACGCAACTGGTCGGTAAAGAATTTAGCTGCGCGTTCATGCATCTCCATCAACTGCCCGCGCTGCTTCGCATCCTCCGCTTCGTACTCGGAGCTGTACTGCGTCTTGGGCAGCGGCATACCCAGCTTCTGCGCCAGCAGTCGTACCGCTTCGCCAAAGCTGACCTTCTCAATCTCCTGGATAAACTTGAAAACGTCGCCAGACTTCCCGCAGCCAAAGCAATGAAAGAACTGCCGCGTGGCATGAACGCTGAACGATGGCGTTTTCTCGCTATGGAATGGACACAGACCGCTGTAATTCTGCGCACCGGCTTTGCGAAGCTGCACGTAGTCGCCCACAATGCGGACAATGTCCGCCTGCTGCCGCACCGTTTCTTTAAAATCGCCCAGAGTGGTCATTGTGGTTGGTTCGTTACTATTGTTGCCGAAAAACCTTGATGCTTGCTAGCTGTGCAAAAAGCGGTTTTTTGTTGAAAACTGGGCACGATTCGCGGGCCACAAATCGAGCAGAACATTCTGAAGGATTTTCCTTCCCAAGCCGTTCTCTTTTATCAAAATACCCCAAAAATCTCTTGATGGTGTAAATTGCTTTTGAGGCCTGTTTTTCTCTGTCAGACTATATTGACCCCATTTCGCCGCCGGAATTTCCGCCACCACCATTAGCTCCCTCTTCCGCTCCAGTCGCGTCCGGTGATGGCTCATCCGTTGATCTGATAGATGTATTGCTGATTGTCGTGGTTTCTATTGGCGCTCTCTTCTTTTGCACGCTTATTGGCTTTGGGATTTACTGGTCTCTCCGCCGGGGACAACACCTTTCTCCTGACGCGCTCAGCAAGGGCTTTTCCAGCGATGCTCTATATTTAGTATTTCTACAACTCGCCGCATACCTAGTTGTTGTCGGATTTATGGTGTTGCTGTCCTGGACGCGGCACCATCTCTCTTTGCCGCAAGCCATTTTATGGAACGCCCCGTCACGGCGGCGAGCCATGTTTGCCTTGGGCGGTGGTCTTTGTCTCGCCCTCATCTCTGATATCGGTAACGTTGTGCTGGGTCCATGGATCCCCAAGTCACTTCCCATCACGGAATTGTTCAAAGACCGTCCATCAGCTTTCCTGCTTGCCGGGTTTGGCATTCTGATAGCTCCGTTTGTGGAAGAGATGTTCTTTCGCGGGTTTCTTTATCCTGCGCTTGCCCGCTATACCGGAGCACTGGCTTCCATTCTGATTACGGGAGCATTTTTTGCCCTGCTCCACGGCGCGCAACTGAGTTATTCCTGGGCGCCTTTGCTCCTGATTTTTATCGTAGGCGTTACGCTTACAGCAGTGCGGGCGGCCACCCGCTCGGTCGCTTTATGTGTGATTGTTCACATGACCTATAACTTCATTCTTCTGGCGCAGACCTTTGTGGCCACGCATGGCTTCCGCCAGATGCAAGGTTTCTAAGATCACTCTGCGGGTTCGCTCTTAGTAGAAAACCTGTTAAGTTAATCTTGTCTATGGATTCCGCGGCTCGCGAACAACTTCTCAATCTGCTGGCAACTGTCTCTTTCCGTCTCGGCGAGTTCACTCTTTCTTCCGGCGCAAAAAGCGATTACTACATTGACTGTCGCACCACCACATTGCACGCGCAGGGCGCAGCGCTTACGGGCCGGGTGTTTCTCGATCTTATCCAGAAGCAGGGATGGCAGGCTGACGCCGTGGGCGGGCTGACCATGGGGGCTGATCCCATTGTGGTTGCCGTTACGGTCATAGGTTTGCAAGCCAGCACGCCAATTCATGGCTTTCTTGTGCGCAAAGCTGAAAAAGCGCATGGCATGGGACGCCGTATAGAAGGTTTTCAGCAAAAAGGCGCGCGCGTGGTGATTGTGGATGACGTTTGCACCACCGGCGGCTCAACTATCCAGGCCATTGAGGTAGCGCGGGAATTTGGCTTCAATATTGTTGGCGTTGCGTGCCTGGTGGAGCGTCTGGAAGCAAAAGGCCGTCCAGCCGTGGAGAAAGCCGCTGCGCCGGCGAAGTTTATCTCCGTCTTTACCTCCGATGACGTGAAGGCCGCGCATCTGAAGCAGCGATGATGCACTCGCACGAAGCTATTTAAAACGCTACGCCGATCGACGTTTGAAGCGTGCCAGAAGTTTTCTGCCGCGGCTGCGCATAGCTGCTGTGCCATTTTCAGTTAAAGATTCCAGCAGAGGTATAACGCGTTTGCGTAGCTGAGCGTTTTTCATCGCCAGATCGGCCAGGCCTTGCATGGCGCAAGTCTTCACGATGCTGCTCTTGTGCCTCAGATAATCCAGCAGGATTGAAATGGCCAAATCTTTTTCTGTCGAGGTCAGGTCGAGTCGCGGCAGCATCAAAGCGATGTGCCAGCGGACCTCCTGCTGATCAATCAACGCGGTTTTCTGAAAGATCTTCCGCTTGTACGGTTGCAGTAATTCGGGATGCTCGCGCGTGGCTTTTTCAATCGCGTCTACCGCCCGCATTCGGAGCACTGGATCAGAAGATAATACCGCGTCAAACACCTGTGAAAATAGCTTCGGGTCGGATGAGATTTCTAGGGCCACTTCATCCGCGCGACCAATCGACCGGCGATCGCCGCCACTCAGCTTGACCAGAGATCGTTCACAGATGGGAATCATATCTCAGCGACCGAGGTATTTCGGATTGCTTGCCGGAACAACCAAGTGGCATTTCGAAAATGGGAATGATGAGAAAAGGAGCGCTTACTTGCCCACTTGCTTTGCCGTTGGCACAGGGACGTGCTCAACAATGCTGATCCCAAAACCTTCCAGCGCTGCAACGCGCTTAGGATGGTTTGTCAGCAGGCGGATGGAGCGGATATTCAGGTCAGAGAGGATTTGCGCACCCAACCCGATTTCACGCTGGGTTTTTCTCTGGTGTGCGGGAGCTGACTGCCGCCGTTCATGATGGAACGCCAGCCGCTTCTCATCATCCACGTTAAAGCCCTTGGAAGTCTGGTGCAGATAAATCAGCGCTCCCGTTCCTTCGTGCGCGATCATCTCCAGCGAGCGGTCTAACACCTGCTGGCAGTCGCATAGCGAACCGCCAAAGACGTCGCCAGCCAGGCAATGAGCGTGCATGCGCACTAGTACTGGGCCTTCCGCATGTTCCACATCGCCTTTTACCAGCGCCACGTGTGATTCGCCATCTAGTTGGCTTTCAAAGGCGATCATGCGGAATTCGCCGTGGCGCGTCGGCAGCATCGCCTCGCCCACGCGTGCAACGTGGCTCTCATTCTGCATGCGATAGCGAATCAGCTCCGCCACCGTCAGCATCTTCAAGCCGTGAACTTTGCAAAACTCAATCAGGTCAGGCACGCGAGCCATGGTGCCATCTTCATTCATGATCTCGCAGATCACGCCCGCAGGAACCATGCCTGCCATGCGCGCCAGATCAACTGAAGCTTCTGTCTGGCCGGCGCGTACCAGCACGCCGCCTTTGCGCGCAGCAAGAGGGAATACGTGGCCAGGACGCACCAAGTCAGCCGCGCGGCTTGCTGGATCAATTGCTACCTGGATCGTACGCGCGCGATCATGGGCTGAAATTCCGGTAGTAACACCTTCACGCGCTTCCACGCTCTCATAAAAAGCTGTGCCGTAAGGAGAGGTGTTTTCCCGCGTCATCGGGCCGATACGCAGGTAATCCAGTCGCTCCGGCGTCATGGCCAGGCAGATCAGCCCGCGTCCAAACTTCGCCATGAAATTGATAGCTTCCGACGTGACCTTCTCAGCGGCCATAGTAAGGTCGCCTTCGTTCTCTCGGTCTTCGTCATCGACGACCACAATCATGCGTCCGGCGCGGATTTCTTCAATCGCCGTGGGAACGTCGGTAAATGCGCCGTAGGTTGGCATGGCGGAATGAGCTCTGCAATAAATTCTAGCAAATCTGTGGCAAAGTTCAGTCTCCACCTGGGCCCGGAAACTGTTCCTGGGCTTACTTCATGGAAACGCCACCCGGCCAGTGTGACAGCAGCCCATACATATCTAGCGCCTTACCAGTGGTGGTGAATTTGATAGCCGGACAGGGTATCGCCGCGATCCGCGGCCTGACGGCTGTTATAAGGTTCGCTGGCGACGTTTCCCGCGGCGAAGAGAATAGCCCCGGCATTATTGACCCAGGAATGACGTGATCCTTACTACTCCCTTAACCTAACCAAATTTAAGTGAAAGTGCCTATTTCACCAGAGTAGATGCTTCCGTACCGTCGCACATGAGCGACACCGACTTGTCGGGTTGCTTTTTTCAAGACTTCATCTTGAGGATAGTTCATTGCTAAGAAAAAGCTCCCTGCTTCTGCTGTGCCTGGTGGTTCCCGCACTCAGCTTTGCCGGTGTCTCGACTAGTGCTCCCGTCAATGGTGCTACCGTCGGCTCGCCAACGCACTTTGTCGCGTCGGCCACGTCTCCGAACGGGCCGATCGCTTCCATGACCATCAATGTGGACAGCAAAGATGTTTACAAGACATTCACCAACAGTCTGAACACGTCCGTGGCCCTTGCGGCCGGGTCTCATACCGTCATCATGAAGGCGTGGGACAGCAAAGGGAATTATTTCCAGCAGGTGCTTTCCATCGCTGTTAACAGCAGCAGTCCAGCCCCCACCCCGGCCGTTCCAGGCAGGAGTGTCGTCTCTAAAATTGAAGATATGTCTGGTTGGCAATCATGCAGCGCATGCGCGGGGCCAGGCGGAAAAGGTATAGATACGGCCCACTCGCTAACGCAGGGTATCAAGAGTCCTTCGCTGGATGGAGCTTCGGGCCAGTTCTGGTTGGGGGGAACGCATCCATATACGAATGCTTTGTTCTTCAAGCCGCTCGGCGGCCGGAATGGCGCCACACACTTCATCCTTGATTTCGATTTCTGGATCGCTAATGCGACAGTCGCACAAGGATTGGAGTTTGACATCTTTTACTCGCGCGATGGCCTTAAGAACTACTTCCTCACCGAGTGCGATTCGCGTGGCATGTATGCCGGCACCTGGCAGGTTAGCAACGTGGTTATCGACACATGGCAGCATACCGGGCTGCCTTGTCACGTGAACTCGTTTGCCTGGAACCATGTCACTCTGGAGTTTTACCGCCAGCCGGACGGCAACACGCGGTTCGTTTCCGTTTCCATGAATGGCAACATACAATATGTGAACCGGACTTACGCAGCGGTTAAGGTTAATAGTTTTGAGATGAACGCAGCGGTGCAGTTGGACGGCGATGAGAAGCAAGACGACTTCTCGATCTGGGTTGATCGGATGAGCATTACATACTGGTAGAGATTATCGGCCGCAACTCTGGGAGTTACCCACGGTTTTTCGCGGCGCTAGCCCGGATCGTCCACACTGGCGAGCGGCACAGGCAAGGGCTTACAATCTTCGTATGGCAAAGGCAAAATCGCCCGAACCCTTTGAAGTCGCTTGTCCGTGCTGCAGTGCGGTGCTCAAAGTTGATCCTGACACCAGGGCTGTCATCTCGCATGTAGCGCCCATCAAGCCTAAAACCTTTGCGGATTTTGATGCCGCAGCCAAGGCCATGCGCGAGCAGGAAGTGCGCAAGGAGTCCATTTTTAGGCAGGCCGTGGATGCGGAAAAGAACAAAGCCAGCCTGCTGGAAAAGAAATTTCAGGAAGCGGTGAAGAAGGCCAAAGAAAATCCTGAAGAGGGCCGGCCCCTGCGCGATTTCGATCTCGACTAGAGCGGAACGCGCTTGCCAGCCCATCTCTTACTTCTCGGACATCGTGGCGCACGGTCGTACGCGCCGGAAAACACCATCCCTGCTTTTGATTTGGCGCTTGAACACGGTGCCAATGGCTTTGAATTCGATGTCCGTTGCACCCGCAGCAAGCAGTCCATCATCTGCCACGACCATAAGTTCAATCGCATGGTGGTGCGCCGAAGCACCCTTGAGCAAATCCATGCAAAATGCTCAGTTGATGGCAGGCCGCCCTGCCTGGAAGACGTGCTGGAGTTCTATCAGCGCAAGGCCTTCCTCAACATTGAAGTGAAGGTGCGCGGCATGGAGCAGGTGGTGTTTCAGGCGGTTAAGCGTTTTCCTCCCCGACGTGGCTACTTCATTTCATCGTTCCTGCCCAGCGTTGTCCGCAAGCTGCATGCTCTGGACCCATCGCTGATTCTGGGAGCGATTTCAAAATCCTATTGGCACCTGCGCCGCTGGAAGTCACTACCCATCAGCTACGTTGTGCTCCACCACACATTGCTTGTCCCAAAGCTGGTCGATGAACTGCACACCGCCGGCAAAACCGTGATCACCTGGACCGTCAACGACGCTCGCATGATGCGTCTGGCGGCGCAAATGGGCGTTGATGGGATCATTTCTGATGACACCAAGCTGCTGGTAAAAACGCTTGGTTCAAGCGCTTTGTAGTGTCTCCCGGCCACACTTTCTGGCCTTACTAATTGCTATATTCGCCGATATGAATCTTCAGCGATGGATAACGTAGGCATTAACCGTATACTCAATGGCCGCAATGGACTTTGTGATTGAGCGGAAACGCTAGAGCCGGAGCAATGTTACACTCCAAATTTTAGGTGCTATTCCCTCAATACCTATACACTCGCAAAGGAGAACCATAGGAATGAGAACTCGAATCCAGATTTCACTGGCAGCGCTCGTAATGCTTCTAACGTTGTCCTTGAACGTGGCACAAGCCCAGAAAAACGCGAAAGCACACATTACAAAAAAGACAACCACGCTCACGGGGGAGGTGAGTGACACCATGTGCGGGAATAAGCACGTCATGAAAGGCAAGAGCACTGCGGCATGCACTCGCGAGTGCGTGAAAGGCGGTTCCGATTACGCTTTAATGGTCGGCAAAAAAATGTACACATTGAAAGGCAACGCCGCCGAACTGAACAACTATGCCGGCCAGCGCGTCACAGCGAAGGGTTCGTTGAATGGGAGCACCTTGACTGCTGAATCCATCACTCCGGCCAAATAAGCGAAGGCCCGAATGGGCATTGTCTTATATAAGGCGTTCTGCAACGCACGAAATTGCACTGAAAGACTCCAAGACGATTTGAAAAGCCAGCCCTTCCGTTATGGTTCTGGACCTTGCATACGGTCGCGGGGCGTGATGCACGAGCGCGGAGTGCCCTGGCGGTGATTCCACGGGATGCATGTGCCCAGGCATAGCGGATTCCACGCTGTATCCACCTGACTTGACTCGTGCCCAGAGAAGACAAAGTCTATTTTGCTAATATTGTGGAGCCGGGCGGGGCTGTTCACTTCAAACACGTCTGACAGCCGAGGCTTGCCGCTGTGATGGGAGAGCAATTCCGCTAATGCGCTACAGCTTCCTCACGTCACGTGCACGAACGGCCGCTGCTTCGAATCAGAAATGTTCTTGCGCAGGATCTCGTGTGTGACCGGAGCAACATCACCTTCCCCAAAGAAAAGAAAACGGAACATATTCATGATCGGATTCCCTTCGATCCACTTGAAATACGCATGCGGTAAAGTTCCCGTAAGATCTCTGAAGTGGATCAGGAGTGCCGCCACTGCGTTCGGTACGGAAGGACTGGAGGCACGGAAGATCTTGTGTCTGCCGACGCACACGCCGTGTACCTGTAGCGAAGCTTCAAATTCGGAGGAATCGGCACGGTCGACTTCCAAAAAGAACAACTGCTCGTCGCGGCCGATATTGTGTGCGAAACGTGCAATGGCATCAAGCCTTTCATATTCTTCCGCAGAAATATTTTCTGGACGATGCGCAAGCAAGCGGATGACCTGGTCTTTATCTTCGTTGATGAAAGCGTGGCACGTCGCATCAAGTTGAATGTCACTGATTCGCAACTCAGTCGAACGCAAAGCGCGCGAAGTCATTGAAGTTACAATGGTGAGCGTAATGAAAACCGCCGCAATCTTGATGCCTTCGGGGCGTTGAACCATGTTGGAACCAGTTGTGTAGATAAACACCAGGGAAGCCAGCAGGAATCCCCAGCGCTGCCAGCGATTCCAAATCGAGATCGTCACCGCAATGGCTGCGGAACTCATCAGCACCAACACCCCGGTCGCGTAAGCCCCTCCCTGGGCGTCGACATTGGCGTGGAAAATCAGAGTCACGATAAACGACATAGCCGTGAATACCAGCACCAGAGGACGCGATGCACGCGCCCAGTTCGGAGCCATGCCATAGCGCGGCAGGTAGCGCGGCACCAGATTCAGCAATCCGGCCATGGCCGATGCTCCAGCAAAGCTGAGTATCGCAATCGTGCTCAGGTCATAGATAGTGCCGAAAATCGAACCCAGATAGCGCTGCGCCAGAAAAGCCAGCGCGCGGCCATTTGCCGGGCCGCCTGCCTCAAAAGCCTTTGGCTCGATCAGGATAGAGGTAACAAAGCTGCTGGCAATTAAGAAAACGCTCATGATGAGCGCCGCCGTGCGCAACAGCTTTTTCGTGTTGCGGATGCGGTCGCCGCTGATCAGCGGCATTACCGCTACGCCGGTTTCAAATCCTGACAGTCCTAGCGCCAGTTTGGGGAACAAGATCAGTGAAACGCCAATCATTACCGGAATGTTGCTATGTTGTTTCCACAGCTGCTGCTCCCATCCTGAAATCAAATGTGGGTGCTTAAACACCTCAGCGAGCGCCACTGCCACCACCACAGCGTTAAGCGCCAGGTAGATTGCCACCAGCACCACGGCCAGACCAATGGCTTCTTTGAAGCCTTTGAAAAAGATCGCGCCCAGCACTGCAAGCAATAGCAGAGTCAGCCCCATTTGATGGTGAAACGAAGGCGGCAGAAATGGGTTCTCGATCAAGTGCGCCGTGCCATCAGCCGCCGAAAGAGTGATGGTGATAATGAAGTCAGTCGCGGCGAAGCCCAGCAGGCAGAGGACAAAGACTTTTCCTTTCCAACTGGGAAACAACCGTTCCAGCATGGAGATACTGCCTTGTCCATTTGGGCTCTGCTCCGCCACCTTGCTGTAAACCGGATAGGCAGCAAATAAGGTCACCAGCACCAGGATCAGAGTCGCAACCGGAGAAAGCGCTCCGGCGGCCAGAAAAGCGATGCCAGGTTGATATCCAAGCGTAGAAAAGTAGTCCACTCCAGTAAGGCACATGGCCTTCCACCAGGGATGGGTGTCGTCGAACTTGCCGTGTGGGCCATGAGGGACCTGCAGGTCCTGCAACAGCCATTGCTCGGCTTTCCGGAGAAAAGAAATCATCAGCGATGCCAGAACTCGAGTTTACAATCTTTGACTGTGCTGCCATGCACATTCCTTCACTGTTCTTCCTGTTACAGCTCTATTTCGCTGCAGAATTTGGGCCAGCTGGTTCAAATCGAACATTTGGGCTCAGGGTGTCTGAAGTACCGGTACAATCATCCTAAGTACGTTCTGAACGCGGCCACAAAGAGGAAAAGAGATGACATTAGAAGACGCTTTGACCAGACTGGCGGAGCCAGAAAATGCTCAAGTGAATTGAAGCCTCGGCGATCTGTTGCGTGCGCGTTTCCAAAGAAGAAGACTGGCGCTTCTGTCCGCTGCTGCGACAGTTGGAAACCGCTGCCGCCAATCTTACTGCGTGGAACGAATTATTCAGGCGTACTCGCCAACCATTGATGGATGAACGTGATTCGCAGGTCAAAGCGAGGATGTTTTTAAATCCAAACAGCGCAGCCTTTGAGTCATCTTTTGACGATTTCCCATCGCGGAAATGATCGGGTTCACTACGTTACAGACTCGCCCATACTGAAATGCGCTTCTTGCCAGAAGGGGAGGTGTGCAATGTGACTTAAAAGGTCAAGAGCAAAGGGAACAACTACTTCACAGAAGTCAAAGATTTGCGGGAAGCCGACAAGCCTACCCCCTATGTCGCGTTTGAACGGTAGCATCACAATAAGGCACGCGATCCACAACAGTTCAATTTCAATGCCGAGTTTCTGGCAATCGATAAGTCCTTCGATGACCTTACTTCAACGCAAGTAGCTGCGGCGAGGCAGCTAGTTGATGGTCTCTCGCAACGGCCCAGACCGTCGGTATTCAAATTTTGATCTACTGGAAGGCAGAGCAGTTCGGGTCTCCGTATAGGACGGGGTGGAGTCATGGTGAGACAAGGTACCAGCCTATTCTTAGTGAACGAAGTGTCGGCTAAATTGTCGTGCGATTCTATTGAAGCTTTTGGAACCACTGCGCAAGCCCTAACTCAGCTCTATGTAGACGGCGTACCCTGAACGTGCAATATCTTTCGAAGATTGTAAGGTCAGGCGATTCGGTGCGCTTCCAATACGACTTCGATTTGCTGCTCAGGTCTTTGCTGAAGATCGTTTATAAGGCGGGACAATCGCGCGGATGGAAAGAGTATCTTCCGTAAATTCTGTTTGCGCGTATCAGCCTTGCAACTGGCCGTATCTGTCTGCCCACGGTACTGCCATCAGTATGCGTAAGACTAGGCAGCTCGGCAGACCATATACAATCCATTGATGAGCGCATCCATGAGCTTGAGATTGTGGCAACGCGCTCATGCCCATAAGGTAGAAAGCCGGATTAAATGACCACCAAACTGGTGTCGGACTTTACGGCACACAATGTTTCTACGCCTTTGAACTATAACGCAACTACCTATCCGGCACAGACCGGAACCCAAGCATTGTTCACCGGCAAGACCAACCGGCACGGTACAGTGTTTGCCATTGACAAGACCCTGATGGATGATAGCCAGAACGCAGCCTCACCCATGGTCATCAGTAAAGAGAGCGTGCGGAACCTGATGCCAGCTGACTGGCCCGGTAGGATCGCCATGCACGCACAGGTATGGTGGGGATTATCCAGCCATCCTAACATTGGCTTTAATGACCAAGACGCAGCCACGATGCAGGCCATTTGTAATGACATCAAGGTCCGAGGCTATGATGTTTTCATCCCAGACTGGTACCATCCAACTAAGTCTACCGTTGCGAACGATACCACGGTGGACGTGATTGCCACTGCCTGCCAGAGCGCCGGGCTGAAATTCATGGTGATGATTGACCAACAGTATTTCGACGCTCAGCGCAGCACAAGAGCCACCTATCAGGCAGATTTAATCTTTGCCATCAATCATTTGATGGGTCGTTACGCCAGTCATCCAGCGTATGAGCACAACAGCAGGATAGGTGGCGTGTCGCGGCCATTGATCCTGCTATGGGGCATTGCCAGCAGGGTAGGTCCTAATGTGGACTGGAATGTTGTGCGCAGCGCTGTGGCTCCCCACTCAAACCCGTTGATAATCCAATATCAGGCCAGTGGGTTTGGCGTGACGCAATCGGATGGTGCGCTGGCATGGCTGGACACCAATGCGGACTCGGCAGGCAAGCCGGTTTCCGGGGTAAGCTATCTGACTGGATCATTCCTTCAAGCTTGTACAGCTAACCAGTCCAAGATATGCATCTCCAGCGTCACGAAGGGATTTAATGGAACTCTAACGCGTAACGTGTCTTGGAGTTTAAATAAATATTTAGACCAGCAGGATGGCTTCACATGGCTGGACTGGTGGGCCACGAATCGGGCTTACGTAGCTGGCGGCAAGCATCTGGATTACGTGGCCACCATCACGCTGGATGACTTTCAGGAAGGCTCTGCCGTCCAGTGTGGCATCCGTACAGCCGTCAAGATCAATGCCGGCCCGGTGGCTGGGAACGTCATTACTTTCAGCGTCACTGGGGATGAGCGCACCATGCGCCAGTACAATCTCTGGGGATCGCTGGATGGTGTGACAGTTACTTTACTGGCCAGCGTGCTGCCCGGTGCGACCAAACAATTTGATCTTACTAACCTGCCGGGCTTGGTCACGCCGGGCACTTACACGCTCTATGTGGAAGGACAAGGCATGCCGTCGCTTGAAAACCAGATGGCTCCGCAGACCTTCATTCAGAGGCTTTCCTTGTTCGGTGGCGGCACTGGCATTGGGGGAGGTCCTACACAACCGATGGAGACTGGCCCATAGGAAATCGCGAACTGATCGATACGGTTCGCCATCGCGAACGCTTTCTTGCAGTAGGATGCGAAGAGGGCATCTCCATCTCGCGCAGTGGCTCGCCATTTTTTGCGGCACTCGCGCTCTCCAATAAAAAATGCCCACGACACGATCAATATTGAAACTTAACAGCGGTGAGCCGTATTGCACGCCCGACTAAAACCCGGTTCTGAAATCGAACCGGCGAGTGAAAATTCTCAGACAGACTCACAAGAGAATTGTCATCTGCTCGACGGAGCAGGGAAATGCTTGATGCCGGATCTTCTGCCTGTATAAGTAGAAATGAAATATTTGTTCTGCGACATTGAATTTCATTTTTCTGTCTTAAATGTGTCTCCCAGAGAACCGTTCTGTGGTACAAAAATGACTCTATGCTTTTTTCATTGTGATCCAAACAGTTTGGGCCGACCGTCCGGCGCCTGCTTCACTTGCACGGGGTACTCAGGCGAGTTGGAAGAAATGAAGGGACGAGGCATGTTTCCTTCCTTCAGCGGAATCGGCTGCGATATTTATGAGCGGATATATCGGCTGATTCCCGATCAAGCAGCATCTGGATACAGATGGCAGACTGGACCGGGATTTATCTGCCCGCCATTATCGCAACCGCCGATGAAATGTATTCACGCCTGCCGTCAGGGCCCAACCACTTCATTTGCGAGCGTGAGGTCTTCAGAATGACGTCTCAACAATTACAGCAAGCACTTCTGGACATGGGCGTCAAAGTGCCGCAGAAGGCTGCGTCTGGCTCCAATGACTGGATGCGCGCGGCCATCTACTTCGCCGAACTTCAGGCTGCACAGACCTTTTTCCAGACAAACGTTGCCAACCTCCCCGGTCCCATTGCCGCTTACGTGAGACCAGCGCTGCGTGACCCGGACCTGCTGAATCAACTTGCCCAGGCTTTAGACTTTTTTGCCGCCCCCGCGTTTGAAAGAGCCATGGCCATCGCTAACGTTAACCCGCCCACGGTTGCTAACTACTTCAACACCCACATCCTTAATGTTAATGCGGGCACCTTCCAGGCCAACGTCACGGCGTTCCGGAATGCCTGCCCCATTGCACGCGATGCCATTATCCAGATCGCGGCGAATTTTCAGCAGAACATTCAAACGATGTGCCAGCGCGTCTTCGCTGATCGCAGTGCAATCGAGGATCTTTTTGAAGATGATGTTACTACCATCATCAATTTGACTTCTCTGCAAAAGATCGAATCCACGGGCTCGGATTTCCACAAAGGCGGACAGCAAGTGCTCATCCTGACCTTCCGCATGCTCCGCTCCGATGGCGAGATTCCTTCACTGGGACCTTTCAAACTCATCTATAAACCTGGCGATCTTGAAGCCGATTGCCTGATCGCCGGTGAAAGCAGCGCTGTGGAACGCGTAATCCCCGGTTTCATGACCAACAACCTCGGCGCCAAGACCAAAAGCCTTTTCGAAATCTTCAACGACGGTGTCCGCGGCTACCGAGCGGCTCACCCTGGCACCCCTCTCCGAGAGCTGCCAACTTATAAGATCCTGCCTCGCAACTATCTATCGGCAAACCATCCGGTTCCGGCGCCAGTGCCGGTTCGCCAGGCTTACGGGTACATCGAATACCTCACCTATGAGGCCTCGTTCGGCCGCCTTAACATTTGGAACTACTTCCCATTCGGATCAAGTGACTTCCTTATTTTCCCGAAGCAAAACGAAGCCCCCATCATTGAAACCTTCTATCGCCAGATGGGGCACTTCATGGCTATCGCGGCTACCTTTTCCATCACAGACATGCACCAGGAAAACGTGCGCGTCCGCAGTTACGAAGTCCACCCAATCGATCTGGAAATCTCTCTGACCCAAGCCGACGCAGACGTTGCCACGACCGAGCTTTTTGGTATGTTCGGCGCTATCGACACTGACCATATAACCGGGCAGGAGAATTGGTTCCGGTTCGTCGAACGACAACCTCCGGCGCAACCACAGGTCAACCCTGTCCCGGTTACCAAGTACGGCCAGAACCGGCTCTACGCCCAGCGAGGCACTCGAAAACTTGTCCCTCCCAACGCCTACTGGCTTCTTCATGGTTTGGACGATGGAATGAATGTGCTTCAATTCATTCAGCAAAATGGGAATTTTGCCGGCTGGTTCAACCGCCTCGCTCGTGTTCTTGTCCGCTCCCTGCCTTATGGAACTCTGTTCTGGACGGCGACTCGAGCGGGCATCTTTGATACCACCGTCAGGGCTGCCGGGACTTACGGGAATGCTCTCCTCGCTACGGTCCAAAACGCTCTTACGATCCGATACAACGCCGACGGTGTCGCTTACGCCAATGCCGCCCTTCCGCCTCCAAATGTCAACCCAATTCCCACGTTCCTTGTGTTCAATGCTCCGCAAACCCAGACCGACCTCGTCAATCTCGATGTTCCCTCCTACTATCACGTCATCGGCACCGATCAGATTGTTGATTCGAATGGAGGGCTGATCGCCGTAGCGAACAATGTTGTGTTGCCCAATGGCACTAACGTTCCCATCGGTCGCACGACATACTACCCGACCCCTCCCACGCAAAATGACATTTATATCGCCCAGGTGCAGGCGCTCACGGGCGGTGGTTTCGGCGCTCGCGTTGCCGCTCTTCAGCAGGAGGTAGTCGCCGCCATGAATCTCGGCGGCATACCACCCAACCACGGTATCCTCATCCCGTGACGCCGGCACGAAATGGAGATTTCAGCCATGGCTCATTCACGAAATCCTGGAAGCTTTATACAACCATCGAGTGATGCAGAAGAAATGCGGGAACAACATTGACACTCATTTTCGCGCTGTGTTACCGTCGAATTGTCTAATTTTTCTCGATCTCAAAAACGAAATCATAAAATAGGCTCGGATCTATAGCTCGGCTCGGAAAGAAATTCCAGCACGACCACCCTCCCAAAGAATCATTCCTAATCAAGGTTGAAAGCGAAAGAAGCGCCCATGACAGAACAGGAGCTGCAGAATGCGCTCGGAAATCTGGGGGTAGCGCTGCCCGAAATGGATGCTGTCAACTGCCCGTCTTATCTCAGGGCTTCGGTCTACTTGCAGGAACTGACGAACGCGCGGAACTTCTTTACGCAGACGATGGCCGACACCGGTCCCCAGGGCCTGGGAAAGAACTATAGTTACGTCAAGCGGGCAGTCCAGGACCCGGCGCTGCTCACGCAATTGGCGAAATTACTCGACCGTTACGCGGTCCCGGCTTTCGTGGCGGAGTTTGCCGCGCATCCGGCACTCTCATACCAGCAATATTTCAACAACTTTATCCTTGGAGCTCAGTTTCCGGTTAATGTCGCTGCGTTTCGCGTCCGCAATGCGACCGTCAATGACGCAATCACTGCGCTTGCAGCCAATTTTCAAAACAACATCCTCCAGATGTGTCAGCGAGTCATCCGCGACAGGGCCGCCATTGAGGCCCTTTTTGAGGGTGACTTCGAGATCCTTTCTCTCACTGGGCTGATTGGCATTGAGAGCACCGGGTCTGACTTCCACAAGGGAGGAAAGCAGGTCCTCATTCTGACTTTCTCCAAACTGCATTCATTCGGCGACGTGCCAACGATTGGAAAGATGAAAGTGGTTTACAAGCCGAGTGATATGGAGGCAGACTGCCTGATTGCGGGCGACAGCGAGGCGGTGAACCGGGTGATTCGCGGCTTCATGACTGCCAGCCTTGTCGAAATGATCAACCAGGCCATTCCTGGGGTTGCGCGGAGCAACCCAAACTTGAAGCCGGTGATCCTGCCCACCTACAAAATTCTTCCGCGGGACTACTTTTCCATCTCCAATCCCGGGCTTAATCCCGCTCCAGTGCGGCAGCCTTACGGATACATGGAATACCTCACCTACGAACATTCGCCTGGGCGCAGCATCTACAACTATTATCCGTTTGGCTCGAGCGATTTCGTTATTTTTCCGAAGCAGAAGCCGGGGCCGATCATCGAGAAGTTTTACCGCCAGATGGGGGAACTGCTCGCCATGGCCTGCGTTTTTTCGATCACGGACATGCATTTGGAGAATGTCCGCGTGATGGGCTACGAGCCCTATCTGATCGATCTGGAGATCTCTCTAACCAAGGCAAACTCAGACGTTGATACAACAGGTTTTTTCGCCAGCGCGCTCGGAGTGGATGCAGGCGGCATCAATGGCGACAATCTGCCCAACAAGGAGTGGAAATGGGGGTTCACCCGCAACCCTCCAGAGCTGGAGAAGGAGTATAAGAACAAGCGCTATCAAAACCGCCTTTATACCAGCAGTGGGACTCGGCGGATCGTCGAACCGCCGCCAAATTGGCTGCTACGGGGGTTAATGGCCGGAATCACGGTGCTTGCGTCGATGCAGCAGGCGGGCCGTTTCGCGTCCTTGTTTCTGCGGCTAGACCACGTGCTGGTGCGGGCCTTGCCTTACGATACGACTTTTTTTTCCGGACTCCGAACAGCTATTTTCTTTGACAATCCACAGCTGAACCCCCACGTTACACTGCCCGCCGCCGTGCAGGCCACCCTGGACGCCCAGCTGAATCAGCAAGGCCATGACTATCTGGTGAACCACCCGCCGCAGCCGGGCTTTCTTGCGCTTCAGCAAAACCATTGCGCCGCAGACTACACAAACGTTGATATTCCGGTGTTCTATCACGCGATCGGCACGGGAAATATTTACGATTCGCAAGGCCAAACGATTGCTCCTCCACCACCGGCTCCATTCATATTTACTCTGCCCAATCTCACGCCTGTGCAAATCGGTCGGGCCACCTACTTTAATAACCCGCCGCCCACCACCAATGCTGTCTACATTCCTCAGGTGCAGGGCCTGGTGGGAAATATCCAGCAACGCTTTACCGCCTGGGGGGCCATGGTTTTGACAGGCCTGAGGCAAGCCGGCGTGCCGAACAATTTTCTGATTTAGTAGCACAGCCGAAAGGAACCCGATGGCCCTTATCGACGAGCTGGTTGCAAGAATCGCTGCCGTGCCGATTCAGCCGGACGGGTCACTCACGCTGTCTGAAGATACCTTTGCCGGGCTGGACTTTGCTCCGTTGTTCTTTACCCAGGTGCTGAAGGCGAAGAGTTTCACGATTGACAAGGCCAACCGGCAGACACCGGCGGGTTCGGCGACGATCGAAGGCATCGCGGACTGCTTCGGCTACAAACGGCTTGGCGTCACGCTGCAATTCAGCGCGACCGACGACGAGGTGGCTATCTCGCTGGACGGTACCTTCGACCCCGGCAAGAAGACTACGCTGCCGGTACTGGACTGGATTGAGGTGGGTAATCTGGGGCTGGCCGCCACCATCGCTCAGCCCTTCTCGGCTGTCACATTCCTGTATCACGGTGCCATTACCCTGAAGGGAGACAGCGCACCCAGCACGCCGATCACCCTGAGTCCGACGCTGCAGGATGGCGGCTGGCGGCTGGACACGACCGGTGATCCCAGCCAGGGACTGACTGGAGAGCAACTGGTTGCACTGCTCAGCGGCAACGCGCTGACCCAGTTTCTGCCGAAAGATGTAGTAGACAAACTGACGGGATTCAAGCTGACCGGCGTTGTGGCTGCATTTAGCCTGACCTCGAAGACGGTGGATATGCTTTCCGTGGGCATCACCGTCACCAATGGCTGGGAGATCCTCCCTCAGTTCTCCCTTGCTCCGGGCATGTCGATCTCGTTCCTTGGCACCGACCTTACTGACTCTTCTTCCCGGACTTTAGTCGGTGTCGTCAAGAGCACATTCCTGGTGGCTGGGGTGTCTGTTCCCATCTTTGTCCAAGGCCAGGTCGGCTCTTCTACCGGCACCGCCTGGAGCATCGGCCTCGATCCAGAATCGACCGGCGTGACCCTGCCCAGCCTGTCCAATCTCTTTGACCTCTCTGGCGATATCAGCTTCAAGAACTCTCTTCCTGCGGGTTTAGCAAAGCTGCCCGGGATCAACATCTTCGAATTTCAAGTAGACTTCACTACCGGTCCTACTACCCTTCACCGCATTGCTTTTGGGGCTAAGACAATCGCTGCCTGGCCGGTCATCGACGGCTTTCTCAGCATTGACGCGCTCAGTTTCCAGATGGACTTGCTGAACCTGAACGACAGTGCGAATCGGCAGATCGGCGTGAGCTTTGCGAGCCGCTTCCTCATCGCCAACACCGTATTCCTCTACTTCACCATCAATAAGGATCCTGCCAGCCCTGACTGGGTGCTCGCCGGAGGTTTGCCAAGGGGCACACAGCTGAACTTCACCGATCTGGTGGCGAAGCTGCTTAAGTCATATGTAACCATTCCGCCTAACGCGCCGCAGATTGTGCTCGACCAGGCCGATATCACGGTGATACCCGGCAAGAGCATGAATTTCTCTGCCGGATCGAAGACGCCGTGGACGCTCATCACCGGCAAACTAACGCTGAACAGTTTCACGCTCACCTTTGACTACTACAAAGAGAAAACCGACTCTCCTTTCAGCGGTTCGCTGGCAACTGAGATCACCATTGCCAAGGTTCCGATCCAGATCTCGGTGCAGTTGAATTCCGGAACCGGGGGATGGGAATTCGAGGGCAAAACCGCCCCGGGCGCGAAGATCGAGGTTGGCAATTTGATCGCTGATCTGGGTTCGATCTTCGGAGTGACGGCTCCCAGTGGGATATCGCGGTTCACATTGCAGGATATCGATCTCAAGCTTGTCAGCAGCACTGACGCCAAACAGCCGGGAGCGAGCAGCTTTCACTTCTCCTGCACCGGCGACCTGACCCTGGCCGGCGCCGCACTGCATGCCACTTTGAGCATCGATCTCACGCGCTCCTCCACAGGAGGATATGACAAGAATTTCACAGGCACGCTGAGCATAACCACGGCCAGTGGCACCACTCAGAAGTTCAGCCTGATATTCATCGAAGACAAGGATGGCTCCAGGCTGACGGGCACCTGGGACGCGCCGACTTCCCGTGATTACCTGAATTTTGAAGACATCGCCAAAGCGTTCGGTTTTTCCGGGGACCAGATTCCTCCCATACCGCCCGATCTCGACCTGGCACTGAAACATGCCGATCTTTACTACGATTTCACCAACGACCAATTGCTGATGGGCTGCCAGTCAGATACCTACGGCAGCGCTGTTTTTGCCGCAGTCAAGAATCCGGATACTAAGAAATGGCAATGCTTTTTTGGATTGGATATCAACAAGCCGATCCCCATAAGCAATCTGCCGCTTATCAGCGACATTCTTCCCAAAGAAGATACGGTGCAGATCAACCCCATTCAGGTGGTGATCGCCTCCGCGGACTTTAACGATGGGCTTGCCGGCAAGGTCAATACGATCATCGCGAAGTTGAAGGGTAACTACCCATTGATTCCAGACAATAACCAGCAGGGCATGAAGGCAGGACTAGGCTTCTCGATGACGGTGGCCGTGGGAACCTACAAAATTCCCATCATGTTCGGCGCAGGAGAATCCAGTAAGGCGATTACCGGCCCGCGCGCAAGCAGTAGCCATGCCCTTATTCTTGCCTCCGCTGCACCCCAGGCGCCTGTGAGCAGCGCTGCCTCTGCCGATGGCGTGGTCTGGTTCAATCTGCAGAAAACTTTTGGACCGGTTTCAATCCAAAAAATCGGTGTGCAGTACAAAGATCAAAAAATCTATGTGCTGGTAAACATGTCCCTCACCGGCGCCGGGCTCACGATTGGGCTCATCGGGTTTGGCATCGGTAGCTCCATCAAGGACTTCAAGCCAACCTTTACCATTCAAGGCATCGATGTCACCTATTCGGCCGGAGGCGTGATAGTCAGCGGCGGGTTGCGCGGCAGCATTGATCCCGTGGTGAATTTCGTGGGCGAACTGCTGGTCAATGCAGAGGGTTTCGGACTGGCCGCTTTGGCCGGTTACACTTCCGTCCAGGGCAGCCCCTCAATGTTTCTCTATGTGGTGCTGAACGCGCCTCTGGGTGGGCCTCCTTGCTTTTTTGTTACCGGCATCGCCGGCGGATTTGGCTTCAACCGTGACCTCCAGGTGCCGGATGTCAGCGGGGTCGCAGACTTTCCCCTGGTGCAGTGGGCGCAGGCGCAAAATAGCCCCCCCACGATGGACATGACTGGCAACATTGGCAACCAAGTGAACGAGGTGCTGGATCGTCTCTCTACCAGTGGGGTTGTCGCTCCTCAGGTCGGTCAATATTGGCTGTCTGCGGGTGTGAAATTTACGTCCTTTGAGCTGGCCAATTCCTTTGCCCTGGCGGTAGTCAAATTCGGCGCCTCATTCGAAGTCGACCTGCTGGGCACGACGATCGTCGCCATCCCTCCCGGCAAGCCGGTGATCTTTGCCGAATTACAACTGCTGGCTACTTTTCGGCCGGCTGAAGGTTTCATCGGCATCAGCGGCCAGCTTACCCCAAGATCATATGTGCTCGCGCCGGAGTGTCATTTGACTGGAGGATTTGCCTATTACTTCTGGTTTTCCGGTCCGTTGGCTGGCAATTTCGTGGTGACCATGGGAGGCTACAATCCCCACTTCTCCGTCCCCAGCTTTTACCCTACTGTGCCGCGCCTCGGCATCAATTGGAAGGTCTCGGATAATTTGGTCATCAAGGGCGAGGAGTACTTTGCCATTACCTCGGCGGCGGTGATGGCCGGCGGCGGTTTGTCGGCCACTTGGAGCAGCGGCGGCATCAGCGCGTGGTTTAATGTGCAGGCCGACTTCCTGATGGTGTACAAGCCGTTTCATTACTACATAAATGCCAGCGTGGATATCGGCGCGTCTTTCCGCATCAGCCTGATCTTTACTCACATTACCATCACCATTCACGTCGGCGCCAGCCTGGAGATCTGGGGACCGAAATTCACGGGCAAAGCTACCATCGACTTGGACATCATCTCGTTTACCATCTGGTTCGGCGATTCCGGGAAGAATACCGACACGACAATTGGCTGGCCGGATTTCGTCAAGCAGATGCTGCCCGGGCAAACGCCCCGCAGCTTTACCTCACGCCGCGCCAAACGCGCAGCGGCGCTTGATGCGCCGGACACGAGCGGCATTCACGTCAATGTCTCGAATGGCCTTATCAAAAGCTTCGGCGATGCCCCCGGCCAGTTCGATTACGTGGTAAATGCCGAAAATGTAGAATTCACCATCCAACCCACCATTCCCATTAAAGAAAGCCAGGCCACCTTCAGCGGGTTGGTCAAATTGGCTCCGGAAAGCGATCAGCCGTCCAACTCCAACGGGCAGCCGATCAAATCTAACGAGGCATTCGGCGTAGGACCAACCGGCACGGCGAGCGACAGCTTCGTCCCGACCTTTAGTGTGGTGATTGGTTTTAAGAACCCGCCGCCGAAACCAGAGGCACAAGAGTCGCTCATCACGCTCGAGTGCGTGCGGATTTTATCCAATGTGCCCAACTCTCTTTGGCAGAAGATTTCCTTTGACGGCAACGGGAATCCTCAACTAAGCGATCCGCTTAACAACACAACAATTTCCGATGTAGTGGTGGGCTACAGGATTGTGCCCGTATTGCTAAAGCCGAAGCATACGCTGCCCATCAATCTGGAATATCTCAAATACACGATTTCACTGAACATTCAACACTTTGCTTGGAGCACGGCCTATGTGCCTACGATGGACGATTTCTCCAATCAGACAGTGGAAGACACCATCATGAGCACAACGGCGCAGGCCAATCGCAGGGCGCTCTTGCCCGTGTTGCATCAATACATTGCCGCGATCAGCACCACGGTGGATGTTGCGTCCCTGACCGATCCCACTCACGCGGCCCTGCTAGCCCAACCTGTTCTGAGGCTCCTGGGAGAACAGAAGACCAAGACCGCAGCCTGACACCCCGAGACCCTGAAAATGCCAAAAGCAACGACTACGAAACGAGTCACAAGAACACGGAAAAAAACAGTCGCGAAAAAGGCGCGCAAGACCTCCGCATCGCTCCCCGCTGGCGGCAGTTCCATCACCCAATATGTCACTTTCATTCAATATGACGAGCCAGCTTTAAAGGTCGACGAATATACATTGACCGTCAGTCAGACCACCAATACGGAGGCTCCCAATAGCTTCAGCACTTCGCGCGACTTCGCGGTCAGCGGCGAGCGCTTTAACTTCCAGTCCGCCGAGATCGATTCTGTGTTTCCGCCGGATTTAGCTAACGGCGAATTCGATGGCTCGCTGGCCAGTACAGTTTTCAATCGCCGCACCTTACCCTGGGAACGTTATCTCGATACCTCCAGGCCAGAACTGCCGTGGCTTACCGTTCTGCTATTCGATGCCGATCCCCAGCCTGTGGTGCTGACCGCGAGTGATCTCATACCTCTTGGCCAAAAAATTACAGTGCTCGGCAACGATCAATTAACCGGCACAGGCAAGCTGCCTGCGGACATCTTTTCCTATCCCCGCATTAATCCGCTCGGCTACGGCGAAACTCCCGATGACCCGTGCACCGTTATTGATATTGACAAGACAGTCTTTAATCAAATCTCCCCCAGCATGAACGATCTGGGTTATCTGGCGCATATCCGAAAGGTGGACACGATCGATACGGTCAAGAATGCTAGCGAGGAAACAATTTTTTCTGTAGTGACCGGCAATCGCATCGCGAAGAACCAACAGCCTGCCTATGCCTGCCTTGTCTCATTCGAAAATATGGGAGCGTATCTGCCCACTGACGACGGCACACCCGCAAAATTCCCCGACGCCATCAAAAAAGTTCGCCTGATTTGCTATCGCTCGTGGCGGTTTACGGCCAACACCCTGGATCAGAACTTTCAAGACTTGTTGGAAAATCTGAACGGACCGATCATTGATGGCAAGCAGTTCACCACTCTCCAGTTTCCTGGCAGCTTGACACCACCATCCGACTCACAGGTTCAGGCAGCCCTTGCCGCCCAGGCACGCGGTGCCATCGACGCTGCCGGCGCTCAAGTCCTGGCGCTCAATGCCTTTGCCCAGGGCTTTCTACCCATGAATG
>Ga0070741_10003864_pt1 | contig 36035 bp, 36 predicted proteins | sample Coa_R1_4_FD_66440 | JGI IMG/M metagenome (GOLD analysis project Ga0070741, IMG submission 66440) | Surface soil microbial communities from Centralia Pennsylvania, which are recovering from an underground coalmine fire - Coalmine... | ecosystem: Environmental > Terrestrial > Soil > Unclassified ... | reverse complement strand
TTATTTTTGTGACCTTCATGATGTTTTGCAGATCCGCAAGCAAGCTTGAAATCAAAAACTCAGATTCCTCTGCGACAAGATCTATCTTTTCCTCTTTGGCTACTGGCCAGCCTGCAGCTGCCACTGACTGGTTGTCGCCTATCCGCTCCCACACTTCTTCTGCAGTAAACGGTGCAAAGGGGGCAAGCATCCTCAGTTGTATCTCAAGGAATTCTGTTAGCATTGATGTAATATTCACGCGTCCTTTGGCAGCCGCTCTTTTCAGATACCACTGCAAATCTTGGTCAAGTGAATACAGGATGTAGTGTATAGCTTCTCTCATCCTTAGCCTGTCCATAGACGTCGTTGTTTCTACCACTGTGCGCTCTATCCTGCTTGCAAGCCACTTGTCTTCAAGCTGCATTTCGTGGGATTTCTGCTTGCCTGCACATTTTGCTGCCAGCTCAAATATCCCGAGCAGCTTTGACCTGATCCCCCTTGCAGTGTCAAAAGAAAAGTCGGCATCCTGCAGGATTTCAGCTGATACCAGCATTGCAAGGCGGATTGTATCTGCGCCATGTTCGCGGATTGCCGCGCGAAGCGGAATGATGTTGCCAAGCGACTTGCTCATCTTTTTGCCTTCCATCAGGACCGACCCATTAACCACTATTTGCTGCGGCCAGTTCTCTCTGTCAAATATCGCCACGTGGTTGAAAATAAAGAATGTAAGGTGGTTTGGAACTAAGTCGCGGCCAGAGTGCCGCGAGTCTACAGGGTAAAAGTACTGGAATTCATTTCTTATTTGCTCCACTGTTTGCAATGGCACCTTGCATTCGTTGGTAATCTGCTCTGCGCTACCGACGCCCAGCAGCACATAGTCAAAGAATGTGTCAGTGATGCCGTCATCGTTTATCGCGCTGCTGTTGGCGTATTTTGCCAAAATATAATATGCCATGTAAATGACGGAGTCTGAGAGGCTCTCAATTATCCATTCTTGGTCCCAGGGCAGCTTTGTTCCAAGGCCGGATTTTCTTGCACAGGCCCGCTCCCTCAGCCAGTCAACCACATAGTCAAATTCCTGCCGAATGTCCTGCGGTACAATGTCCATCCTGTTTATGCATTCATGAGCAAGCCCTTTCCATCTTTTGTCGCCATAATTCAGGAACCACTGGTTGGTCAGAAGCTTAACAACACATTCTGTTCCGCAGCGGCATTTCACAGGCTTGTTGACAAGCTCGTACATGGTGATAGCTGCGCCTGACTGCATGAGCTCTTGCTTTACGTCGTTCTTTGCATCAGTCACAGCCATGCCGGCAAACCTGCCGGTATTTTCTATCATTTTGCCCTTGTAAAACTCGTGGGAATAGAGATCGCTTGTAGCCTTTTCCAGCTTCTCGTCGTTCTGGCTTGATGCGCCCACCTGCCTTATCGCCTCCGCCGCAGGTACGCCAGAATACCCTTCAGACTCGATTATCTTTATTGGACTGACATTTACGGAAATACCAAACTCTTGCTGCACTTTTGTATTAGCTTTCAAGTCTTCAAGAGCCTGATAGTCGTACGGCGCATGCGCAGGAACCGACATCACTATTCCTGTGCCGCTGTCGGCCTCGACAAAAGATGCCGGGTATATCGGAACAGCAGAATTGTTGACAGGATTGGTTGCGCTCCACCCGACTATCTCTCTGCCTTTTATTGGCCTGCTCACTTCTACTTTGTGATTGAGAAATTCCAGTTTTCTTGCAGCCTCTTTGCTGACAATCCACTTTTCACTGTCAACATTTGCCTGCACGTATTCAACATCCGGGTTGACCCACATGTTGGTGACTCCAAAGAGCGTCTCAGGCCGCAAAGTCGCGGCAGGGATCACATAGTCGCCAGACCTGAATTTTATCACCGCGTATTCATTGAAATCGGGCTCCACGTCGCCCATCGTATCATGTTGGCTCACGGGGTTCTGGTCGCGCGGGCACCAGCCTACAGGGTGTGAGCCCTGTACGATGAGCCCCTTCTTTTGCAGTGTCCTAAACTGCCACGAGATGAATTTTGAATACAGCTTGTCAATCGTGGTGAACTCGCGCCGCCAGTCAATTGAGTAGCCCATCTCCTTCATGCCCAGTTTGATCTCGTTGTGGAAGTAGCTTGCTATCCTGACTGGCTCTACAAATGTGGAAATGACATCGTCTGATAGTTTGTATATCTTGTGAAAAGTGTTCATCAAGTCCGGATCGCCGGCGGCAACTCTCCGGGACATGCCAAGGATCGGGGTGCCAGTGTAGTGAAAGCCCATCGGGAAGAGGACATTGTATCCCCTCATCCTCATGTAGCGGGCGTGTGCGTCGGCAAGCGTATAGGTCCTTCCGTGGCCGATGTGCTGGGGCGAATTGGGATACGGATATGCTACTGTTACAAAGTATTTTTTTCTGCCGTCAGGATCGGCTTGGAAGGCTTTCTGGTCTTGCCAGCGCTTTATCCACTTGCTCTCTATTGAATTCCAGTCAATGCGCTCGCTCATTTGACTTATTTTACAGCCTCTTCAGCCAACAGCAATGCTTCTTTTATCATGTCCTTTAGCCGGCCGCCTCCCTGCCCAAAGCGATCGTCTCCCCCGCCCGAGCCTCCAAGCTTGGCAGAGATCTGCTTTGCAATTGCCCCCGCCTTGACCTTTTTGCGCACGGCTTCGCCGGCAAATATGATGACTCTGATGCCTGCGCCTTTTGATATGAGCGCGACGTAAACAAGCGAAGGGTCGAGCTCTATGGCTTTTTCGCCAATAGCGATGTGGTAGTCATCGTCCAGCTCTTCGTCGTAGGTGCTGTACAGGTGGACTCCTGAGTCCAGCTTTTTTGCCTGTGCAGAAATGCTCCTTGCAATAGGCTCTGCGACGACTCTTTGTATTGTCCGCACCTTCTTCTTTGTAGCCTCGGCCTCTTCCATGAACTTGTTGAATGACTCGAGCACCTTCTCGCGACTTGAGCCAAGCGCCTGAGATATTGCAGCAAGCTGGCTATCCAGATGCTGCATATAGTTGACTGCAGCTTCGCCGGCGACAAACTCGAGCCTGACGACTCCGTCCTGTATGCGCTCCGATTTTACGATCTTGACAAGGCCGATCTCGCCCGTGCTCCTTACATGGGTTCCCCCGCAGGCCTCGATGTCCCACCCCTTAATGTTGACTATTCTGACGTTGCTTGTTGGCACAACTCCTCCCTGATAGATTCGGAAGGTGAATTCCTGCTCGGCGTCACCGCGATCGTACGTCTTTATCACGACAGGGTGATTCTCCCTGATGACGCGGTTTGCCGCATGCTCTATCTTTTGGACATCATCCTTGCTCAGAGCTGAATGGTGTGTGATGTCAAGCCTGCCGTAGCATTCCTCCTTGAATGCAGAGTTTTGCCATACCCATGAGCCAAGGGTGTTTCTTGAAGCAGAGTTGATGATGTGAGTTGCAGTGTGGTGTTTTGTGATAAGGTCGCGCCGGCGGGCATTGACAACACCATGGACGTTCTGGCCTTCCGCGAGCCTACCTCCTTCTATTTTATGAACGACGACATCTGCCTGCTTTATCACTTCGATCACCTTGGCACCTTCGATTTCGCCGGTGTCCGGCTCCTGCCCGCCGCCCCTTGGGTAAAATGCAGTCTGGTCCAGAATGACAAACTTGTTGTCCGCAACCTTGAGCACCTTTGCATGGAACTCGCGTATCGACTCGTCTTCATAGTAGAGCAATCTTGTCGGCGGCAATCCCTCAAGCCCGCGGATAGGCTTGTTTGTCTGGGCTACCTGGCTTGCGGCAGTATGCAGCTCTGCAAGCTTTGTGTAAAATGACGACGGCACGCCCTGTATCACTCCCTGCTCCACCAAAAAGTCAGGCGTGATTCCGTCTGACTCGTAAAGCCTTATCAAATCATCCACTGACAGCTCGGCTTTCTTGCTTGTCTTTAGAGTTGTGGCAATAGAGTTCATGCGCTCGCGAGAGCCGGCGTACCTGCCCGCCTCCAGCTGGAGTATGGTCCCGACATCCTGACGGTGCTCTTCAAGCTCGGGATACATCTGGCGCAGGTAGTCGATGTGCAGGTCTGCTACATCTTCGACTTTGATGTTCGTCCACCCAAACCGCTCTAGGATGGAAAGCGCCCTTCGCAAAATGACGCGCAGGTTGTAGCCTCCGCCTACGTTTGAAGGAAGCGCGCCGTCAGAAATAGCAAATATGAGCGTCCTGACATGATCGGCAACTGTGTAGATGGCTTCGTGTGGAGCTACCATGCTGGCAAGTTTTTCATCAGAGATCCCCATTTCCCTTGCGATAAGCGACTTGAGATCTCTTACACTGTTTGTGTGGTCGAGCTTTGACGATACTGCCCCGAAATACTGTGACAGCACTTCGCTGTTGCTGTCGGTACCCGTGACATCCCTCAGTTTGCCAAGGACTGGCCCGAAGCAGCAGTCGTAGCTGGTCGGAGTCCCCATCGTTATCCACGAAAAGCGCTCAAGGCCGGCGCCCATGTCGATTATCTTGTTTGGCATCACTCGATAATCGTTCTCGTTGCCCTCGAACTCGGTAAAGACAGCATTGCCAAGCTCCAGGCCGCGCACAAAATATTCAAGTGAATACCCAAAGGCGCCGGCGCCCATCCACACATCTTCGACAAACGTTATTTCTTCCGGCTTTATCCCAAGGCCTTTTGTAAGCATGCCGTAGTCAAGGTCGATGCACCTGTCCTTCCAGTACCCGCCTTCCGCGTCGGCGTTGCAGGTCTGGCCTATCATGCAAAAGCCTGTATAGTGCCTGCCGCTCAGCCCCACGTTTTCGATATCATTGAAGCGTAGACACATCTGTGGCACCACAAGCGGGTTCGCTGGAAGCTCAAACACCACTTGGTTTCCCATGATGCGCTGAAAGTCAACAATGGATGCTATAGTGAAATAGAGGTCGTCGCGCCAGCGGCATACAACTGGATATCGCCTAACAATAGTGTGATCGTTTGCTTGAAAGAATTTCTCTGTCTCCTTCCATGCGTTGACGTAGTCAAGTCTCTTGTTTGTAGGTGGCCTGCCAATGAAACTGTAATTCTCGTGATCGGGGCAGAACTGCCTTCCATCGTCAAGTGTCCAGAAGAACTTTTCGCAATTGCCACATTTTTTGCGCAAAAAGCCCATTTTGTCAAATAGCGAGACCTTGTAATACCTATCCGGGTTTGATGAGAAGAGTGCTGCCAGTTCTTTCTTTCCCAATGACTATGTTCTTGTGTTAGACATCAAAATACGGTATTAATGCTTTCGTTGAAATAAAGTTGTGCGGCTCCCCTTGCGCGGGGACGCAATTATGACTTTGCCAGTGTGTTTTCGATGAACTTGATATACGTTTCTTTTGGAGCCGCGCCTATTGTCCTTCCAACTTCCTTGCCGCCCTTGAACAGGATAAGCGAGGGTATCGACTGCACGCCGTATTTCATTGCAATTGCCTGGTTCTCATCCACGTTCAGCTTGGCTACCTTGACCTTGCCAGTCATTATGCGCCCGATCTGCTCTACTGCCGGCCCCACCATCCTGCATGGACCACACCACTCTGCCCAAAAGTCTACAAAGACTGGCAGGTCTGATCTGAGCACTTCGGCATCCCATGACTTTGCCGTGACATGGGTAATAGAATTATTTTCGGTCTTGCTTTCCATGCTTCAAACTTGAATGCAATGCTATTTTATGTTTTACCCATTAGGCTCAAGTAGCGAGGTCGCAATGCCCTAGAGACTCTTTTTCCAAGAGCGTGATTGTGCCGTCTCTGCTGACCAGGTACTGGCGGTGCTCAAATGAGCTATTCACTTTGTCGACAAAATTCAGCTCAACCACGTGATCCTCGCCTGAGGCAGTTACCATCAGTTTTTTAGCCACCGACGTGTTGTTTGCATCGCATTGTGCCGCCCACCTGTAGTACTGGTCTTCTGTCAATACAAACTGCTTGTTGTCCATTTTGCCTGCGAACACGACGCTAAAGTACATCACGTATTCTGCTGCCTGCTCTTTTGAGGCAACGTCAAACAGCGATTGTGAATTAGGGTGGTATTCATCTATTATCGTGGGCGTTGCCCCAGAGATGTAGAATGTCCTGAACAAGTGGCCAGCAGGCCCAATGCCGCAGGGGATTCTAAACACGGCTTCCCTTGGCTCCAGATAAGCAAAGATAACTTCCTGCGGCACCCAGTCTTCTCTGCCAATTCCGCCGCAAACCTCTTTCTGTATGTCCCTTATCTCATCTGCGCTAAAGCCGGGCGCCGTGACAAATTCGGGCAATTTGAAATCCGTAGAATTGTTAGCCGTCTTGGCAACTTCCAGCTGGCCGTTGTTCTGGTAGATTATGACGCTTGCCAAGATTATAGCCGCGGCAGCTGCTACAACTATCGCCACAATCTTGTTCAAACTGGATTGAAAATCTCTGGCCCGTATTTATTCGGTGCCCGACTAGCCCCTGCCGCCGGTGCCAACAGTGATGTATTCGGCTATAATTTTGATGACAAAAGCGATCCCGCCAACTGCCATCAGGCCAAGCACCACCAGCCGGAGGTGCTGGGTGTAGTCTTCCTTGCTGGTCTTTTTTGCCAGCCGGAGCGTCTGGATCATTTCAGATATCTTGCGCTCTATAACCGACAATTTAGATTGAAGGTGGCATTTGCGTTATATAAAACATCTGTTGCTACCTTGAAAGCTGGGACTGCACTGTGTATACTGGCTCTTTTTCTGTCCTCTGCATCTCTACGAACGTCTCGGTGTTCTGTATCCCCTCTATCTTGCCGACGCGCTCGATAACGATGTTGTGCAATTCTTCCAGCGTGTGGGCGCTCACGCTTACTATCATGTCGAACCTGCCAGTCACTTCAGAGAGTGACCGGACTTCTGGGATTTTCAAGAGCTCTGAATGGATTGGCTCTTTCAGCTTTGGGTCGCGGTTGATGCCAACAGTAGCCTTGACATTTATGCCAAGCATGTTTTCGTTGACCACCACCGTGAACTTTTTGACCAGGCTGCGCTTTGTAAGGCGCTTTATCCTGCTGTAAAGAACAGAAGCGTTAACGTTGAGCTTTTTGCTCAACCTTGGTATCGAAATGCTGGCATCCTTTGACAGTTCCGACAGTATGCGCATGTCAAGCTCGTCGAACTTGTGCATATCCGTAACCATGTAAGCCTGTGTTAATAAATGTAATTCTGACTGATTAAATCAGTAAAAACTAATTCCCTTGGCTTATGATAGAGAGAATCCTGAAAAACTTATGATATGCCAGTTGATAAAGCATACAAACGTGCAAAATCACCACAAGCCATCGAGATAACATTATATAATTTGCAAACCGGATTCAGGTACAGCATGTTTGGCAAGGGAGGAATCAAGCCCGGCGACTACGTTTTCGTAGCACAAAAGGAAGGTAATTTCAACAAAATCGTTATTGGCCGAGTGCAATCGACAAACGGCAGCAAGGTCAATGTCGTCGGCACGTACGTACGGCCGCAGGGCTTGGTGGAACGCGTGGAATCCGGCCGCGCAGGAGAACACTCAAAGCAGGTGCTGGCAAGCCCCGACCCAAACAACTGCATCTTTATGCTGATCGACAGAATTGACACAGGGAGGTTCAGCGATGAAGTGGACCAGTCAACATCCAAGGTGATATGGATAAACGAAAGCAGGTACCTTGTGCTTGACGGCTGGATAAAAGAGAACTTCCCGGACATTTTCTCGGCTGTCCTATCGGCCAGAAGCGAAGAGGAAAGGGCGCAGGCTCGCTCGGTACTTCTTGAAAAAATGAACTCGCTTTATGAGCGCGACCTCAAAGATCACGTGTACGCAGTCGCCAGAAGCGCCAAGATACTCTAGGATCGCAAGAAATAAGTTTGAGCAAGATCAGGTTGTACCAGTGTCGTTTTTCGGTCCGCCAGGCGAAGGTCCAAGCTATGACAAGAAAAAATACGAGCACCTGACGCTGAGCATCAGGCAGACAGTGCTGGAGCGGGCTCACAGCAGGTGCCAGAAATGCGGGGTAAAGTTCTCCCCAAGCGTCCAGCCGCAATTTGAGCACATCAACGGCTCGCTCAAAGACAACAGACCAATAAACTTGCGCGCCCTGTGCCCCGAATGCTTCAAGCCCATAGAAAAGAAGGAAACCAAGAAGGGCGGCATGATCGGCAGCATACGCGGTGCCTTTAGGCGGATACCGGTCGATCTGGATAAGTAATGCATGTTTAAAAGAATACTCTAAATATCATTGTCAAAGATTGATCGTGAAATGGGCGTCGTCATAATGCAGCTCGTATGCGACACATGCGGCAAGGTTCTTCTGGAAAAGGTTGGTGAGCAGCACCTGCTCGAGGAAAAGTTCCCGATAACAAATGAAGAAGCCCTGAAGCTAGATAAAGAGCACAGGGGTCATGAATGTCATATCGAAGCTGTTGAAAAGGAACAATAGCCTTATAGTTTCAGGCCAAACGAGTCTGCCATTTCTGCGAATTGCTGGTACTTCTGAAGATAGTCCCTGCCGCGTGAAGTAATCACGTAGATGCGCTGGCCTTCCTGCACCTGCTCGTCAATCAGGCCGGCTTCCAAAAGCTTGCCCGCGACGCTTGAGAGCCTGCCGTACGACAGGTTTGCCTTTCTGAGCAAAGATGTGAGATTTACGCCTCCTATTCCAGATTCGTCCGCTACGCGCAGAACGTCTCCTACTATCTTGACGCTATTGCGGTATACCTCGCCCATCTCAACGTCTAGCATGCAAGCAGCTTGTAATAAGCATTGCGTAGGTAGGCATATAGACATAAAATATAGAGTCAGATTGGATTTCTATCCAATCTTGTAGATCACAGTTACAGTTGAAGTTATGGTCTGATCGTCGGGCGTTATAGGTGTTTTTATGCTCTCAGGAGCAGCAGCCATGGGTGCCAGTGACAGCGAAAGTGGGCTGACAGGATTGCTAAAGTCGTTCAGGCTGGCCGCCTTGACTCCGGTTATTTTTATGTCAAGCGCCTGCGCAAGAGCATCGGCCTTGTTCCTTGCATTATCTATTGCCTGCTGTGTCAGGTCTGCCCTCAGTTTGTCCATTTTCTGTTCAGACACCGTAAAGGACAAGCCATCTACTCTGTTTGCTCCGGCTCCGACCGCGGCATCTATCCAGCTGGACACGTTGGACAGGTTCGAACTTTCAACCATGATAGAGTTGGTCACCGTGTACCCTTTCAGCTCCTGTACGTTGTCTGACTGCGAATAGTTGTAGGTTGGAGAGATGCTAAAGAATGAAGTGTGCGTTTCATTTTCCTGTACGCCGGCATCTTTCAGCGCGCCAAGCACCTTGTTCATCGCTTCCGAATTTGCCCGAAGCGCGTCGCCGGCAGTCTTGCTGGTTGTCTCGATTGCAAATGTCGCCGTCACCCTGTCAGGCTCGACTTTTTGAATCGCCGTGCCTGTAACAGAGATTGTATTGTTTGTATCAGGTATTGTGCCGGGATATACCTGCGCTGACGCGGCGTTTATGATTGCAATCGCGATGACGGCAACCGCGACCGTTGAAATGATCAGAAACTTTGTGTTCATGTGCAAGAGCCGCCAATCGCGCTTTAGACGATATCACACAATTGACTAGGCGATTCGTCTGCATCTTGACACTTTTATTATAGTGGCTGGAAGCATTACCATTGAGCAAGCCCGAGGTCTGGGTCAAGGACTTTGTCGGCGTAGGCTACCGCTACCATGACGTTTACATGAATGTCTTTCCGCTTTTCCAAGACAAGATGGCCGCCTTCAAGCTGTGGAAAAAGACGATAGAGTGGTGGCCTGACGACAAAATAAAGCTGAGGTTTGTCGAGCAGGACGACAGCTACTGGTTCATACTTTACGGTGGCTCTGACTACAAGAACGACAACACTGGCTTTGTGAAAAAAGTGCAGTTCTCTGAGAACTACGAAAGATTCAAGGCGGGCTACGAGAAGAAGGCGATCTTACGCTTTGGCATATACAAGGAGAACGCAAAGGGTGACAAAAAATATGATCTTGAAGTTTTGAAAAAGTCAAAGTCAGTTTACGACATCGCTTTTTTGAAGTACTCGGATCTTGCTCCTGACAGCATAGAGTGGCAGATCATACAGGAAAACAAGCAATGATAAAAAAATTCAGCTGCATTGAAGACTGTTCTGATTGCTGCATCTACAGGCAATATTACCCGATTACTGAATACGGCAAGATAGGAGTTCTCGTACTGCCAGAAGAAAAAGAAGTGATCGAAAAACTTGCCAGAAAAATGAAAATCAATATCAGGATAGTGCCGAGGCTTGCAGTTGGAAAAGAATCACCTGAGAAAATAATCGCTTATCAAATGATGGGCAAGAATGACGACGGTGACCTTTGCCCCTTCCTTGACACTGAAAGCACTGAAAGGTCGCCTCACGGCGGCTTCAAGTGCAGGATTTATTCCAGCCGCCCCCTTGCGTGCAAAGCATATCCTTTGATCGACGCAGACAGAGTGGCTGCACTTGACGAGAACTGCCAGTTCTGTCGAAAACATTCTACTACATCGGCAAACATCGACGGGCTGCAGACAGAGATCGAAGCGCTTGCAAAGATCAAAGCAAGCGTGGCTGCAGGCAGTGATATGCGAGTGTGGCGCTATGCGACCGCCACCGGCAGGGCAGAAGACAAACACAAGTTTCTTCCGAAAGGCTGGATCATAGAGTGCTAAAACCATGTTTGCGGTACAGGATCTGCCCACCCTTTTTTACAAGCACGACCCTGTTATGTGGTATGACTTGAAAATTTTCTGACAGCTCGACAAACTCTAAAAGTGGCACTTCAACTATGTGTTCAAAATCGCGGTAGCTGACAGAATAGAGCGCGCCATCATCAGCGTACAGCGCCTTGCTAAAAATTTCTTCGAGCCGGCCTTTCCGCGCCACGATAGTACTGTATGTACTGATTATATATCATGTTGAGCCACAAAAATCATGCCAAGGAAATCATCTTCTTCTGGCAAAAAAAGAAAGACTAGCAGGAGCACTCGCGGAAGAAGTAGCTCTGGCCTGTCTGCCAGAACAAGAAAAGCCCTAGACACTCTTCCAATTCATGCCCAGCATATCTACAAAAAGGCTCACAAGAACGCGCTGAAGCAGTATAGCAGCCCTTCCAAGCGACGCGGAGGAAAGCGCCAGAGCAGGGAACAGGTCGCGCATAAAGTGGCGTGGTCTGCAGTGAAAAGAGAGTACAAGAAAGAAGGTAGCAGGTGGGTAGAAAAATAATCAGGCCGAGCCGGGCTTGAAGTTCATTAGCCCGCCTGCCTCGACAATTTTTGCTATCAATTCAGGGAACGGCTTCATCGAGTACTGCTCCTTCTTTGTAAGGTTGGTTATCCTGTTTTGCGAAAGGTCGATCTCTAGCTCATCCCTGTCAGATATTTTCTCGACTGTCGATTCGTCAATCTCTATCGGGAGCAAGTATCCGCCGTCTACCGCATTTCTGTAAAATATCCTTGCAAATGACGGCGAGAGTATCGCCTTTATGCCCGTCTGCGAAAGAGCGATCGGCGCATGCTCCCTGCTAGAGCCGCAGCCAAAGTTGTTGCCTGCAACGAGAAAGTCGCCCTGCGATACTTTTTCAGGGAATTTCGGATCAATTCCTTCCATTGCGTGTTTTGCCAGCTCCTTGTGATCGTGAATTTTCAGGTAGGGGCCAGGAATTATGACGTCCGTGTCGATGTTGTCCCTGTCGTACTTGTGGACCTTGCCTTTCAGCGTTTTGTTCATTGTCTCACGTCCCTCGGATCGGTTATCTTGCCGGTCACTGCCGATGCTGCCACGACTATTGGCGATGCAAGGTACGTCTGCGACTCGACATGTCCCATCCTGCCGGGAAAGTTCCGGTTAGTCGTGCTGATGCACACTTCGCCTTTGCCAAGCACTCCCATGTGGGCCCCGCAGCATGCGCCACAAGTCGGCGGACCGACAATGGCACCGGCTTCCATGAAAATGGTGATCAACCCCTCCTTCAACGCCTTCATGTAAATTGACTGTGCGGCTGGCAGCACTTCAGTGCGGATCTTGACCTTCTTGCCTTTCAATATTTTAGCTGCTTCGCGAAGGTCTTCCAGCTTTGCGCCGGTGCAGGAGCCTATGTACGCCTTGTCAAGCTCTGTCCCCTGTAGTTCCCTTGCAACAGAGATGTTGCCGGGCGAAAACGGCTTGGCAATTGTTGGCTCCATTTTGTCCATTTCGTAAGTGAAAACTTCAGAGTATTCGGCGTTAGAGTCGCCGTGCACCGGAGAATACTTGGCATCAGTCCTTTCGCGGAGGTATGCAAAGGTCGTCTCATCAGGCTCGATTATCCCGTTCTTGGCGCCGGCCTCTGTAGTCATGTTTGTAAGCGTAAGGCGTTCCTCCATTGTCAGTCCGTTGACTACGTTGCCGGCAAACTGCATCGCCTTGTAGTTGGCGCCGTCGGTGCCAATGTCGCCGATGATTTTCAGGATGATGTCCTTTGCCATGATGTAGTCAGGCTTATTGCCCTCTATCTTGAAGAACATTGTTTCAGGCACTCGGAACCAGATCTGGCCGTTCATGAGCACGTACGCGACATCGGTGTGCCCAAGACCTGCGGCAAATGTCCCCATCGCGCCTGTCGTGTTTGTGTGCGAGTCGCCCCCAACATAGACTTCGCCAGGAAGCACCATTGCTTCCTCGTGCGACAACGTGTGGCAGATCCCGTACTGCCCGAGGCCGTACTTGAAGTGCCTGTTGATGCCGTACTTTTTTGTAAAGTTGGAAAGCGTGATGATGTTTTCTGCCGAAACCCGATCGGCTGCAGGTACAAAATGGTCTTCCGTGACCCAGACCCTGTCAGGGTTCCAGATGCGCTCTAGCTTCTTGCCCTTCTTCTCCCACTCGCTAAATACCTTGATAACTCCAGGCCCTGACACGTCGTGCATCATCACCTTGTCTACCTTGGCAAACACGACATCGCCGGGCGACAGCTTTTGCTTGCCAGATGCCCGCGCAAGTATCTTTTCAGTAATAGTCATTCCAGTCAAAACAGTTCACGTATGCGAGATTTTGCTCCGATGACGGATTAAAACCTTTGGACAAGGGGGAAAGCACAAAAGAGAGCTCTCACAACTGTGATTTTATTGGTCGAGGTTCTGTCGGTGCGTGTCAGGCTCAAAAGTGGCAGGTTTGACCTTTTTAAGAGCCTGCAGGATTTTGAATATAGAGACAACGATATCGTCGTGGTCTCGAGCAAGTTTGTTTCCATGAGCGAAGGGTCGGTTGTCAGCCTTCGGAAAGTAAAGCCGAGCAAAAAAGCCAGAGCGCTCGCGGCAAAATGCCACATGGACGCCAAGATGGCAGAGCTCGTGCTCAGGGAGTCTGACTATATCATAAAGGGCGTGCCAGGGTTTCTGCTTGCAATAAGGGACGGCATGATTGCTCCCAACGCCGGCATCGACAAGTCAAACGTGCCAAAGGGGTACGCCATTCTGTATCCGCGCGATTCTTTCGGATCTGCAGAGAAGCTGAGGCAGAAATTCCTGGTAGAGCATGGCATCAGGGTAGGGATCGTCATTGCCGACAGCAGGCTCATGCCGACGCGCATCGGCACGACGGGTGTGGCAATTGCATGCGCCGGCTTTCAGCCAGTCGAAGACCTGCGAGGCAGGCGCGACCTCTTTGGCAATATCCTGAAAGTCACGTTCAGGGCGGTTGCCGACGGGCTGGCAACGATGGGAGTGGCTGTAATGGGCGAGAGCGACGAGTCTACACCGGCTGCCGTAGTGAGAGGCGCCAAGGTCGAGTGGTCTGACAGGAGGTTCTCGTGGCGAGACATGGCGGTTGAGCCAGGGCAAGACATTTACCTAAGAAGCCTAGTTGATGACACCGAAGTGTAGCTAACATGAATGCATATAGTTTTAATATTCCATTACATGGAACAATACTACACTTCAGAAATGTCCGAATTCCTCACTAGCTATCCAAGAACAGTAAACATTGTCAAGGGTTTGCAGGACTTCATTCGCAGAGAAGAAGTCGAGCTTGATCACCTCTGCCTCATGGTCAAGATAAAGAAAGACGAGATTATCAACGCGCTCATCTTAGAAGGCTTTACAAGCGTCAAGCTGGAGAACAAGAAATCAACCCAGATCGGGCACGGCTTTGCAAAAAGGCTGGCCAAGCCCTGGGAGATGCACGTGCGGCTGCTAGAGATGCAGCAGGGCCTGATCGCGATCCATGCTGAAGTCGAGATCTCGCGCAGGTACATACAACACATCCGCTCGGTAAGATCGCCGGTAATCTACGAGATTGAATCGATCCTCAACAAGCACAAGATAGAATACCAGCTCTGGAACGCAAAGCTGCGCCAGTACATCACTAGCGTGATAGACAACCACCAGATAATCCTCAACGCGCCAAGGTTGCCGCCGATCCCGTGGAAGCACATGGCAGGCTCTACAGTGACCCTCTCGCTTGTATACCTGATGAAGTTTATCGGCGTGCTCTAGCAATAGACTTTAATTTCTTCTTCCAACCATCTTTTGCTAGCGCACAATGCCAGAAGCCACTTTCTACCACTATGGCATATCTCCCTGGGAGCTTGAAGTCATTTATGACACATTGAAGCGCTCCTACGAAGTGGAGGAGAAGCAGGTGCAGCCTGACGACCCGCAGTACGTGAGCATGATCGAGATCGGGTTTCCAGTGCCGTACGACGAGTCGTTCTTCCAGACATTTACGATGGAAAGCTGGTTCAAGGTAAAGGGCGTGATAAAAGACATCAAGCGCAGGCGGGGCAGAAAAGGCATCAAGGCTTTTTTCAAGTTTTCTGGAATCAACAAGGGCGACTTTGAAGTCGTGTTCCCGCTGACCGGCAAGGGCGACAGGCAGTTTGAGATGGGCATTGAAAAGATAGAGTACCTGGTTGACGTCGTGCCGCTCCAGCTAAAGTCGGTTCCGCCAAAGACAGAGGAAGTGTGGTACGCCTTTGACGAGGCAAGCTCAAAGTGGAACCCGTCAATTGCCAAGAGCAACGGCGTCAACTACATCTTCAAGAACAACGAATGGAAGACCAGATGATCATTTCAGCTGGTTGATTGCGGGTGAGTCGTGCACTGCCTTGCTGAGCTCCTTGTACTTTTTGTCAATAAACTGGAGCGACTCTGCCAGCTTTTTCGACTTGCCGTACTTGAAGCGCACCAGCTCGCGGTGGCGCCAAAAGTGCTTGCCTTCCGCGACTGAAAGGGTGGTGAAGTAGTCCGGCCCCTTCAGGCCGTCAGGCAGCTTCACGCTGTACGGAAGCAGGTATTCTATGCTGAACCATTCGTCTCCATCAGGATAGTCATTGCCGGTCATGATGTCAAAGTAGAGGTGTAGGACGTCTTCGATGGTGAGGCCGTCGTCAGAAACGGAAGGGTGCTTGACACTTGACTTGTGGTAGTCCATCTTTAGCAGCTGGGGCTCAAAGTAAGCCTTGATTATGGCCCGGCGAAAGACCTCATTTGCCTCCTTAAGGTTCAAAGATATTGTATAGCGGTGTGTGAATATTATATAATCTTTTTAAATAGAACTCTGCAAATTTTGCAAGCTACCCATGGCAGCTGACTGACGAACTGTTCCGGGATAGTTCTATATGTATAAGTATCAACTCTGTTAGGGTTCTTTTTCAAACCGCTCGAAAACTTGCGGGTTTGCCAAAAGCCAGCCGTAGTGGCTGTCATCGTGTATATATCGCACTTCGCGGACGTTTGGCATCAAGTTTTTCTTCCTCAATGCAAGCACAAATTCGCCCTGAAACGCGATCCCAAGGCGCTTTGCCTTGGAATTTGATTTCTCGGCCTTTGGCAGCAAGATGCGGTAGCTGAAGTCGCCGGTGTCGCCTTGGCGCGCGTACGCTTCAGCCATCCGATCAACTGCGCGCCGGATGTCAAAAATCTCTTGCAGTTCTATCGTTTCATGCACTGGAAAACCAGAGTAAGACGTCATTTGTACCGGGCAAATGCTTCTGAAAGATGTGCTTGCAGCTTCTTGTTCCACTCGGGAAAGCCTTCAGGTGCATCAGGGTAGTTGTAGTAGTGGTCCACGAGGGTCTTGTTCATGTTCGCGCAGTACCTCAGGTCTTCGGCCAGTTTTTTATTCATTGCCCCGCGTATTATCATGCCCAGCTTGTCAACCGTGCTGAATTCCGGGTGCTCACCCTTTGTTATCTTGTCGATGTCCATCTTGCTCAAAAAGTGCTTCATGCCATAGTTGATCTGCTCGTTTGTCAAACCTTGCAGCATCCTGCGGAATACTTCAAGCCCGGCCGTCTTGTAACCATAGTCATTGATGAAGTGCTTATTGTACTGCCACAGCCCTTTTTCAGAAGTGTCGCCGGACTGCACGGCCCCGACTGCGTCCTTGCCCGCTATCGTTGCGGCAATGATAGCTGGCCCGATCCCGCCGGCGTCAAGCGGCTTTGGCATCCAAGCCGAGTCGCCAACCAGCATGTAGCCATTCGCTACAAGGCAGTCGTTCTGCCGCCTAACAGAAACCTGCCAAGTGCCCCAAGCGTTGCCGTCGTCCTCTGTCCCGTCTGCTAGGCGCGGGTTTTCCACCACAGGGTTTGCCTCAACATATTCGTCGATGAGTGTCTTGAGGTCCGGGCGGACTCCCATCTCCTTGTTGCGCGCTTCAAACGCTTTTTGCTGAACTCCAAGGCCGATGTTCACCTTGCTCTTGCCTTTCGGGAACACCCAGCCATAGCCGCCAGGCGCCAATTTCTGATCAAGGTGTATGATGCAGTAATCAGGATCAAAGTACGTCTTGTCGTCGTTTGCAAGGTCAAAGTTGTAGATGTACCGGCCAGTGGCTTCAAGGTCGTCGCGGTCGATCCTGCGCTGGATAAACGACTTTATCGGCAGGTTCGTCCGCAATACAGAAGTCACGCCAGTGCAGTCAACCACCAGTTTCGCGGTCTTTTTGAACACTGTCTTGTTGTCAAGGTCGTCGCCTTCGACGCCCACTACGGTGTTGTCTTCGATGATAAGCGAGCGCAATGCTATCCTTTCCCTCACCTCGATGCCGGCCTTTGTGGCGTCGTCATACTGCCTCTTTGGCAGCAGGCGCCGGTTGAGGATGTAGCCCTCGCCGTCAAACGAGATACCTGTTTCATGATCTGGCGAATAGGCGATGACCCCCTTTACCGGGTGCTCTATTTCTGGGTGACCCCAGCTGATCTTGATCCTGTCCTTCATGTAGTCAACTGTATTCTTGCCCACAGCGTCGCCGCAGACCCAGCCGGAGACAGTCTTTTTGCCCAGCTGCGAAAACGGGTTCCTGTCGATGACAAGAATCTTTAGCGACTGCTTTGAATAATAGGCTGCAGAAGACGCAACAATTAGGCCCGCGAGGCCGCCGCCTGCGATAATAATGTCATAGTCTCTTTTCATCAGTAAGACAAGGCGTGAAAGTAAAAAACGCTATTTAAAGTGTTGCCGTCTTTTTTCGAAACGCAGAATAACACTCTAGTCTAACAACGTAGAGATGTACAAGCCGTTCATATTCTTTGACCTTGGACAGACACTTGTTGACGAGTGGAACTTTATCGCCCACTTTGACAGCAAGCTGCTTGAAACACTGAACGGCTTTGGCGCAAGGATAGACCAGCGCAACTACCGCTCAGTCCGGAACAGCATTATTCGCGACCGGAAAATTGGATATGGGAGCGTGAAAGAACTGGTGATCGAAGTGTGCGGAATGCTGTCGCCTCCAGGCTACGACAAGGCAATACTGAGCAGGCTCGAGCCCCAGATAAAGCAGGGAAGAAAAGAGCTCTTTCGGCTCTTTGAAGATGCCGGGCCCGCGCTCAAGGCTCTCTCAAACTACGAGATGGGGATAATAGCAAACCAGTCAGAGGACATCAACGACTTGCTTGAAAAATCCGGCCTTGCCAAATTCTTCAAGGTGCAGGTTATTTCATCCATGGTCGGGCTGAAAAAGCCGGACCCAAAGATTTTCGAGCTTGCGCTGGAGCATGCCGGCAGGCCCGCAAGCGAATGCATCATGGTTGGCGACAGGCTGGATACAGACATCTGCCCGGCAAACACGCTTGGCATGACTACGATAAGGACGACTAATTCACTTTTTTCGCTGCAGGTGCCAGCCAAGAAATGCGAGCAGCCAGTATACACGGTGGCGCGCCTTGCAGAGATCCCGCCAATAATAGAAAGAATTATCAGTTGATCAATCGAATATTCTCCGTGCTTGCAGTAGCAATAGTAAAGCTGGTCAGAAACACCCACAGGCACCCTACCAATCAGGCGCTGCACTTTGTCGGTGCGCCGTTCTATGCAACAGGGCTTGCCATTATAATCGGCTACTTTGCAGGCATGCAGACGAATCTGCCTGCTGGCATTGCGATGTTGGCGTCAGCTGTCGCGATGTTTGTGGCCGGCCACAAAATAGAAGGCAACGTCATGACAATGACTCCCGTGCTGGTTTTCAAGCTGCTTTCAAGAAAGGCTGCGGGTTATCTCTTCTCGAAGAGAATCCATTGCCTGCGCGCTTAATTTTGGCTTGCTCCTGAACATCGAATGGATCGGGCCTGCGCCGTCGCCGCTCTTTCTTGGGACAATATGGATGTGGACATGTGGTACTTCCTGACCCGCTTCCCTGCCGTTGTGGATTGCAATTGTGGAGGCGCTCGCTTGTGAGCCAGACTCTACTGCACCGGCGACCTTCCATGCGATTTCAAAAACTGCAAGGGCATCTTCGCGGTTCATATCCTGAAGCCGGGCATAGTGTGATTTTGGGATCACGAGTGTATGGCCTGTCGCTAGTGGAAAGGCGTCAAGCAGCGCCATCGCCCTTTCATTTTGCATTATGATTCTCGACGGTATGCTGCCAGCGGCAATTTTGCAAAATATGCAATTCGGGTCCTGCATGCCTGCACTTCCCTGCCATGGTATATTATCACTGCTGCGCAGGCAGGCTGAACCACACGGTCGCGCCCTTGCCATCTTTGTTGTTCTCTGCCCAGATTTTGCCGCAGTGGGCGTCGATGATGCTCTTTGAGATGAAGAGCCCAAGACCTGTGCCCCTATTTGATTTTGTCGCGAATTTCGTGAATAGCCGCGGGATTATTTCAGGATCGATGCCAGAGCCCGTGTCCCTTACTGCAACTGTCACTTCATCACCATTTCGCTGGGCTGTTACCGTTATCGTGCCTTCCGTTGTAAACTTGAAGGCGTTGCCAAGCAGGTTTGAGACGACCTGCATCACCCTTTCCCTGTCTGCCGTGACGAAAATATCCGCCGGCTGGTACAGCAGCTTCATGCCGTTGGTCATCTGGTCGCTGTAGTCCTCTATCGTGTTCAGTATCACGTCGTTCAGGTTGAGCTCTTCAAGATCGAGCTTGAACGACTGGCTCTCGATTCTGGTGACATCAAGGATGTTCCGGGTGAGCTGCTCCAGCCTCCTTGCATTGCGGGCTATCAGCTTGATGTTGTCGTTCTTGTCTCCTAGCTCGGCTTCAAGCATCTCGGCCATGCCAAGGATTGGCTGGATTGGCGTCCGAAGCTCATGCGCGGCGATGTTGATAAATTCTCTCTGCATCTTGTCATGGACCTTGAGCTGTTCGTTTGCGTCTGCCAGCTGCTCGTACAGCTCTGTCTGCTTCCACAGGCTGTCAAATATTGAGGCATATGAATGCACAATGGTCTTGCTGCCAGAGTACATCGACACGCCCACCGCTTCGTGCGAGGTTTCTTTTGTGTCGTCTTTCAGCTCAAAGAGCATGCACTCCTTCCTATCGACTATCAGTATAGTTATCCGGGTCTGGAGGCTCTTGTCAAGAGCCCTTATCCCCACTTCCGGCATCTGCGCGCTCAGTTTTGCAATGGCATTTCTGACCTGCTCGTCTGCCGCCGGCAGGAGTATCTTTACCTTGGCGCCTTTCGTCACCGCCTCAGTCAGCACCGAGAGGCCACCCATCTTGAGCTGCCGCTGGAAGGCACCGGTGGTTGAAAACATCAGCTGAACTTCGTGCTGGGGCGACCTCATGAGGTTCCACGCCCTGCCAAGAGCGTCCTGCGGGTTGCGTATGATTTCAATGTCAGCCGGCTCTATGCCCTGTTCTATCTCCCTTATCCTCTCTGCCGCGTCAATCCCGCCCTTCCACAGCCCTTCAAATATCGACTGGAAGTGCTTTACGTAAAGCGGCTCGTTGCTCAGCAGTAGGCTCTGGACCATCCTGTCGCCCTGCAGCAGTTCCACCGTCGCGCCCATCTCCTTTTCTGAGATCCCAAAGCTCATCGGCTGGGGACTCTTTACATGCCTCACCTGCATCCCTAGATCAAGGAATTCCTTTACAAGGTCGATGTTTTCGCTGTTGATGTTGGTGATGTACCTGACGCCTTTGTGGCTTCCCTTGCTGCTCCTTTCAAGCAGCCTTTTGGTAGCGTCGTAGAGGAAGCTCCGGGTGAACTGCAGGCCGCCTGACGTTGCGCAAATAGACATTTCGCTGGAATCATCATTCATCCGTTTCATCTCTGCAAGGATTTCTTCCGGGTTGTCAAGCACCCGGGTTTCGCGTCGCGTTGCACCCTTTTCTATTTCTGTTATCCTCTGCTCTGCAGGCATTGCCTTGCTCCATAAAGTTAAAAAGAAATATTGCCGCTGCTCTACAAAGGCCCTGACGTTACTGACGATCAGCTGCGTTATCGGCTGCGCCTCCTGCGTGTTTGCGACGCCGGCATAGTCCGTCCCGTCGGCAATGACAAGGCTGCCCTTTATCCCGTCCATGTGGCGCAGCTCGGCAATCTCCATCATTTGTCTGCAATAGTGGATGTTGTCCTTGGTGATTTCGGTGATGAGCCTTGTCTTCACTCCTCTGCGCTTGAGGTCGGCGTACGCCTCTGCTATTGGCCCATTTGCAAGGATTACAGAAGGACCGTTGGCCTCGGTGCAGAGGTCACAGGTTTTTTGTATCTTGTGCAAAACCTGCAAGGACTTGCTGACAACATCTTCAACACCCTCCCATACCTCTGTTTTTTCCTTGCTTGAAATCAGCGTCACGGTGCAACGTTAGAAATTACGACGCACATATAAAATCCGGGTAAGGAATCTTCTAGAGGATTCATCAGGAGGCCGGTGCTTGCTGTTGCTGCGCCGGGATTGTCAGGCGTGCAAGCTTTGCCTTTGATGCCACAAACTGGCTGGCATCTTTATCAAATATCACCACGGCTGTTCCCTTTTTGGCTACAGAGCCTATGGTTTCTGGCGCAAAGTTGTGCTTTTTCAGGTCTTCTGCCATCATGTTAAGGACAGCCCTTGCCCCGACTATGACGTGGCACCCGTTGATAGAAGCCGTCGAGTTTTCAACCAGGAACTCCTTGGTGGCAAAGCGCGCAATCTCCTCGTTCCTGACGGGTAGTTCCTTTATCGCAAGGTGCGAGTTTGTAAGTTCTGCCAGCGAACCAAGGGCAAAGACTCCGCGCTGCCCAACAGGGTAAACTGCAGTGATGTGGGCATTCTTGTCATAGGCTGAGCCAAAGTCAGGGCAGTATTTGGCCACTATCTTGCCTAATGCAAAATGGGGCTCGCTTAGGCTCTTTATCGCTTCATCCTTTGCCGCAGAGATGCTTTCATATGATACGCCATTCTGCTCATACTTTATTATGTTTTCAGAGTCCATTCGGCCCAGTGTATATAGACTCATCGCGGGCAGGCCGCCAAACTTGTTTGTTATCATGATTTCCATTCCCTCCTCTACCTGCTCGTACCTTGTTGGCAGCTCCTTGCTGGTGATCGCCATCGCGCTTGTGCCGTAGAATAGCTTGTTTGTCTTGAGTGCGTTGTAGTCCTCCATCGCAAGGTTGTAGCGCGAGGTGAACGCGTCAAGGTTTGCCCTTATCCTGTCAAGGATTTCTTCTGATGGCGCATCATACACAGGGAATAGCTTGAATAGGGACGAAATACCACAGCCGAGAAGGTTCAGTGTTTCGATAGCTGAGGTCATGGCTATGTTGCTGTGAACGTCTGCATCAGGCGCCCTTGTTACGTCGGTGACCTGTGTGACTGAAGTTACTGCGGGCATGTATCCGGCCTTGTCGCCCCGGTGGAGTTCGATGTAGTCGAGCATAGCAAACTGCGCCTCCGGGTGCTCTGTAAGGACTGTCGTTGCGCTCAATATCGACACCTTGGCGTTAAACGCCTTGAAAAAGTTCTGCAGCGATTCTGAAAGCAGCGGCGCGTATTCTCCGGCCCCGATGTGGACCCGAAATATCGACAGCGCGCGCTTTACTTCAACTTCCTTGTCGATGGCAGGGCTTGCAAGGCCATAGACGCGCCTTGTAAGCTCGGGCGCCTTGCCATCAATGTGGTAGAATGAATCAAACCATGAAGGCGAGACCTTGATGCTGGTGTGCTTGACATCGGCCAGCGCGCCGCGGAGGACGACGGGATCGACTTCGTTAGAGCAGGCAGGGATCCATCGTAATGGATCAAAACCAAGTTTCCTGTACTGATCCACATGTTCCCAAAAATTATCAAGCAACCACGATCTCTCCTAGCAATCACTATAGTTAAACGGTTAATTTACATAATATATAGAAGAATACTTGTTAATAAACAAACTTCTTGCGCGCCTCATAGCGTCTGGCCGGGGCGTTTGCCTCGCACAGCAAGCAGAGAACAAATATTATAAGTAGTCTTGATCCCAGTGTTCTACGCACATGGGCTTGAGGCCTACACCTGATCAGCTAAAGAAACTTGCAAACGAGTTTGAGAGAAAATCCGCGCAGGAAATATTAAAGTGGGCTCTCGACACTTTTGGCTTAAAAGTCGCCCTCTCGTCGAGCTTTGGCGCAGAGGATGTCGTCATTATCGACATGATGGCAAAAATAGACAGGAGCAGGATGAGGGTGTTTACGCTTGACACAGGCCGCCTCAACCAAGAGACGTACGATGTAATGGACGCGGTAAGGGCAAGATATGGAATCCCCATTGAGGCATACTTGCCAGACCAGAAAGAAGTCGAGGACATGATTAGGTCGAAAGGCATGAACCTCATGTATGAAAGCGTGAAGAACCGCAAGCTGTGCTGCGAGATAAGAAAGGTTCACCCGCTAAATCGGGCGCTAAGCAAGCTGGATGCTTGGATAACCGGTCTTCGAAGGGACCAGGTCATGACAAGAGCTGCCACGAAAAAGATCGAAATTGATGCGGCCCATGACGGCATTGTAAAAATAAACCCGCTGGCAGATTGGACGTCTGATATGGTCTGGGATTACATTCGTAAAAATAATGTCCCGTACAACAAGTTGCATGATCAGGGCTATCCGAGCATCGGGTGCGAGCCTTGCACAAGGGCAGTGATGGCCGGGGAAGACCCAAGGTCCGGAAGATGGTGGTGGGAAGAGGCCACGGCGAAAGAGTGCGGCCTCCACTTTGACCCGGCAACAAAGAAATTTATGCCCAGCAAAAAATTAGCGTGATAGTAGTTGGTTGAGAAAATTCCGCTGCCCCATGGAGGCAGGCTTGTAAACAGGTTTGTCACTTCTAACAAAAAGTTAGATGGCATGCTCACGGTTGAAGTGAGCGCCGACCTTCGTAATGATATCGAAAACATCGCAGACGGTGTATTCAGCCCTCTTGAAGGGTTTGTCGGCGAAGAGGATTTCCATAGCATCGTGAAATCGGGCAGGCTGGAAAACGGGCTTGCATGGACGGTGCCTATAGTTCTTGACGTTGACAAACAGACGGCAGACAAGATGGAGGATGCAGGGCAGGTCGCGCTTGCGGCAGGCGGCGAATCTTTTGCGGTATTGAATGTAGGGCAGGTGTATTCATTTGACAGGCTTGCGTGTGCAAAAGCGATTTACCAGACAGACGACATTAACCATCCCGGAGTCGACAAAATGGTCAACAAGATGAAGAGCCACTTGATAGGCGGCAAGGTAGACGTCGTCAAGAGAATCGCGCAGTCGCCATTGAGAAAGTACAGAAAAGCGCCAGAGCAGACAAGGACAGAGATTGAAGCCAAGGGATGGAAGACTGTTGTGGGCTTTCAGACAAGGAACGTCCCGCACGTGGCGCATGAAATGCTGCAAAAGGCAGCACTCAACTTTTTTGATGGTCTGTTTGTTAATCCGCTCATTGGCAAGAAAAAGCAGGGTGACTTCAAGGATGAAGTGATACTGACGGCGTATGAAACGCTCATCGACAACTACTACCCGAAGGACAGAGCTATGTTTGTGACTTTGCATACAGAAATGCGATACGCCGGTCCAAAGGAGGCCATCCACCACTCGATAATGAGGAAAAACTTTGGCTGCTCCCACTTTATAGTCGGGCGCGATCACGCGGGGGTTGGCAGTTATTACCACCCATTTGCGGCGCATGAAATATTCAATAATTATCCTGACCTTGGCATAGAGCCGGTGTTCTTTTCCGCGTTCTACTATTGCAAGAAATGTTTAGGTTATGCTAATGAAAAGAACTGTCCGCACGGTCCGGAATTCAGGGAAGAGCTAAGTGGCACAAAGATGAGGAAGATGGTAAGCTCTGGCGAAATGCCAGCGCCGCACATGATGAGGCCGGAAGTAGCTAACGTCATTATCTCTTTTAAGGAACCATTTGTGTAAGTAGTACTCTTAGATTTTTATAGAACACAAATAATAGTTGTACATCACAAAAATAGGTCAGAACCCATCAAGGCCAAGAATAATTGTCAATCGGACACTAGTCATTGTAATGGCCGTCGCACTTGCCAGCATGTCATCTATTTCAATATTTCTTGTTTACACATCATTTCAAAGTACAGAGGCCCGCATCAATCTTGTCGCGTCGCAAGAGGTTAGAAAAGAAATGTCGCAGCGCTCTGACGACGTTGCACAGGACATCGAATCAAACCTCAGTATCATAACTAGAAGGCTTGAAACTGCGGCAACAAGCCCACTTTTACAACAGCTTTCTCCCGATAATGCCAACGCGCTGCTTGCAGCCACGGTAGTTGGAAAAGAATACTACGTTGAAAGGATAAACTACCTAGACAAGGACGGCACACTCTTGTATACCACTGACGAACACCTTTCAAGGCTGCCAGGCTCGGACCTTTCAGATCGCATATACTACGAGACCGTCAGCGAAAGGAATCAGCCTGTGCTCACCGGGCCGTTAACCGGGCTTGACAACAGGACCAGCATTTCTGTCGCGGTGCCAGTAACAGATTCAGCAGGCAACTTTAATGGCTTACTGGCAGCCATCATGCATGTCGACTCGATAATCGAGAGGGCAAACAGTAAGCTGTATTCCTTCAATGGCAGCCAGGTTTTCATAGTTTCGGTCAACGGTACGATAATCGGGCCTACTGACCAGTCTCTGATCGGCAGGAACATCTCGGGAGAGTTGGGCACTTCGCAAAATGATATAATAGTCAGAAACATGCAGCTGATGGCTAGCGGCAAGTCAGGGGTTTTTGAATACACGCAGGATGGCACAAGAAAGCTGGCCGCATACTCGCCCATAGCATTTTCAGGTATGCACACATGGTCGGCATTTGTAACAGCACCGGCTTCTCAGACCGAAGAATTTTCTATAGTGCTTTCAGACCAGCGCAGCTTTACTGTGATAGCGATAGTACTGATAAGCATAATTGCCGTCATTTTCATGACATTTATCCTAACCCTCAACAACAGGCTTTACAAGACGGTTCACGAACAGAACGAGAAGATAAGGAGTCAGCTTATAGACCTGCACGGAGCGTATGAAAAGCTCAAGGAGCAGGACACGATAAAGGACGAATTCATCAATATCGCGGCGCACGAGCTTCGGACCCCTGTGCTGCCAATCGTTCTTAGCGCCGAGGGCCTAGCAGATGACCTTGGTACTAATAACAAAGTTGACATCATACTCAGAAATGCCAAGCGCCTAAACAAGCTGACAAATGACATACTTGATGTCAGCAGAATAAAGAGCAACACTTTCAAGCTGCAAAAAGACAACATCAATGTCAGAAAGCTAATTGAAGAAGCAATAGAGGATGTGCTCCTCAAGGCGGCAGAGGGCAAGAACCTGAACCTAAAGGTATCATTTGAGTCGAAGCTTGCAGAGGGGAGCGAAAACATTGTCGCCGACAGGGGGAGGCTCAACCAGGTACTGTCAAACCTACTCTATAACGCTGTCAACTTTACCGATGAGGGCACGATCACTGTTACGTTCCAGCATAGCAGCAGGCTTCCAGGCTTTGTCGAAGTCATAGTGGCAGACACTGGAAAGGGCATAGACCCGTCAATCAAGCCTCGGCTTTTTGAGAAGTTTGTGACGAAGTCGGAGAAGGCAAAAGGGACAGGGCTCGGGCTCTATCTGTGCAAGGCCATAATTGAGGCGCATGGAGGGCAGATATGGGCTGAGGACAATTCTGCAGAAGGCAAGGGCGCGGTATTCACGTTCGCGCTGCCTGCAAGTGCCTGATCGATCTACAATATCCATTCACTGCTTTTCCATGCTGGCATTCAGGAGATCAAACATTGTTCTTCCGGTTCTCGCATCAACCCAGCTTTCCCATTCAGAATAGTTGGCAGAGCCACCACCGGACTCGAGCACTACTTTCCACAGGTAGTAGCCGTCATATTTTCCATCTATTTTTTCCACTACCCGGAATGTATCTTGCAGCGTGCTTTCCTCCACCACGAAAGCATACCCATTTTCTTTAATATGCAATAGGATAGCTCCGACGTTTTGGATGCGCTGCTCATCCCATTTTGCCTCCGTCTTTGTAATCGCTATTGCATCATCTTTTGATATCAGATTTGGCGGCTGTGGCTGGGTCATCATCTGATACACAAGTAAAGCAGCCATCACTACACTTATTAAAAAAAGCGACACTGTAAGTATTCTGATACCATTTTTGCCATTTGCAAATACCTTGGGGCTTTTAGCAGAGCTCAATAATCTTGCTACGTTAAGCAAAAATTTATCGTTTTATCCAAATGGCTAGTTCTCTATCGCGTCGTTGATTGACTGCAAAAGCTCAGCTCTGCTGAAAGGCTTGCGTAGGAGCTTTGCCTTCGGGCTAGAAACCTTTGTCAAAATATCTTTCTCAGAGTATTCAAAGGCAGTAATGAATAGCACGTTCGTGTTTGGCGATATATCACGGATTTCCTTAAACGTATCAAAGCCATCCATGTCAGGCATTCTGATGTCCAGCACCACGATGCCATATTCTATCTTTTCATCCTTGGCCTTTTCCAGCATACGGATACATGCTCTGCCACTGTTGCAAACTGTCACTTCAAATCCCCTCTTACTAAGTACCTCCTTTATGGCGGTGGTTATATCAGGCTCGTCGTCAACCACTATCGCTCTTTTTGTTTTTGTTGGAAATACCTGTGAAATTGAATTGAGAACTTCAGACATGATCGGAGGATCAATAAAACCGATAACGATGAGTGTAAGATCATTATCAAGAGGGTACATCACCATGTCCATTGCGTTGTACTGGGCGTGGATGCTTGAGTTCCCGGTTTTGTCCTTGCTGGCATTGAATGCGCCCTTCGCAATGTTTACTCTCATTGCGGTCTTGGCAATGTCCTCATGGGACATTTTGCGGATCGAGCTTGAAGGACTTTCTCTTGAAGCCTTGGCCAGAATGTTTGCAAACTTGTCAATCACCATTGCCAGATCTATTGATTCGTGCTGATCTACAACTACTTTGCAGGCATCATCGTAGCCACCTGGCATATCTGTAGAATTATTATTGAAAAATGATACTAATAAATTGATTGTTGATATAAAATACGAAAAAAGTCTCCAGTTTAGAAAAGGAGAAATGAAATGGCGCTATTGGGGCACGGTTTCCGTGCTGTTACTACCTCCGCTATCTCCGCTTGATGGTCCGCTGCCATTCCCTGAATCGCTTCCACTATTGCTATCAGATCCACCAGAGCTGCTTTCAGCAGGTTGTTCATTTGCTCCTTGACTGCTACTTTGTTCACTGCTGTTGCTGCTTGAACTATTGCTAGTATTAGTGCTTGTAGAATTTGTTGTAGCATTGGTTGAATTGGATGGCTGTTCAGTGCTTTGTGACTCGTAATTTTCACCTGTTGCATTTCCGATGGTGCCAGAGCTTGAATTGCTAGGTGGCTGAACCTGCTGTACTGCTTGTTCGATAGGCGCTTCATCTATTATCACCAGAGGTGCACCAGAGTCAGTCACATAATCAAACATCACGTGGTTATTCGTGTAATCAGAATCTTTAGTTGTAGTTGAAATATCAACAGTCCAGCTGTTTGCCTTGCCTGATTCCTTCGCCGTTACATCAATCGTGACTTCAAATCGCGTTCCTGGTTCTAGGGTGCCAATCGTGCACTGGATTATACCTCGATGAAGGTTCGCACATCCATCGCCGTCTATTGAGTTAATTTCAAAAAGTGGCATTAAGTAAAATGCGGTCAACTTGACTCCCGCGGCCCTATCTGGGCCATTGTTGCCAGCCGTAAGATGAACAAGCGCATGTCCTTGTTCTGGAGTTTCAATTTCTATTTTGGCATAAGGGTCGCTTGCATATCCTTGCGATTCCGTACCAATAATCGGCGCTCCATTCCTTTCCGATTTGAGCTCGTCTATCTGTGCCTGCAATTGTTTATCTTTGCTTTGCAGATCAAATATTGCATCCCAGAGAGCGCTCAGAGGATTGCCACTAGCACCCAATGCTGACGGAATCTGGGTCAGAGCGCCACCTATGAGCATTGCTAATATGACAAAAGCCAGTGTGCGTCCATGCATGATATATGTGCTCCATGTCTATTATTTAAATCTATGTTTAAATCATACTTGATTACCAATGAACCTGCATTGCAAGGCACCCATTGAGCGACATTCAACCTCAGTAAAGCGCCAGCCTCCCCCAAACGTAAATGAGGCGGCTTCCGAGAGAGCACCGACCATGAAATCATCCACGGGGGCGCTTTCTTTGGACCTTGTGTCAGCCCATATTGAGTCGTGCCAGATCACCTCAATAGACTGGTTGTTGAGGTGAATATCAAACCTTCCCCATCCTTTTAGCCGCAGAAGCAAAAGAAATGATTGGATAAAGTTGTTTTGGGTCTTTTCAGCCACGTTCTTAACAAGATCCTTTGTTTCCCGTGTATAGCTTTTTCCCCATTCATGAAAGAAGGTATGGACTTCAGAACCTAGTATAGTCCTAGTATATTCGTAGAGATTTAGAAGTATCATTGTAGGCATGGCAACAACGCGCCTGTTGTCTGGATCAAGCAATTTACCCTCATTTTCAACTAGCGATAATGCATAATCCTTGAAATTTACTGTTTCAGAGCCAAGCTTGCCTGCAAGGAGATCTGTTCTGTCAGTGCTTGACACAAGCTTCCATAGCTTTGCAACGCCTACCTTGCGGCTGGTAATGATCCCATCAACATTCATCATAGAGAGATATTTAGACATAGCACCTGGTGTTACTCCCACTAGCTCGGCAATCTTGGCACCGGTAATGCCTTGAGGGTTTGCTGCAAGTACTTTAACTACCTTATCTTTGATTAGGGAATAGTCTTGCCATTGACGTTTGACCATCAAAGGCTTTTCTGCCATATCACTGTCATCCGGCACTTGTTACATACTTCTAAAAATATAAATTTAAATCTTTATTCACGGTTTTTCTTTAAGCCCAAGGTTCTCATTAAGATCTATCGTGTATTTTTTGCCACTTGTATTATTGCCGTTGGTATTATTTTCACCTTGAGTTGAACCTGTATGCGTAGACATTGTTATTGCGATCACTGCGCCTATCATCGCTGCTGCAACAACTCCTGCAATAATAGCCATCATTGCACCTCTCGACATCGTATGATCAATCTCCTATAAATATCGCAGTTATTTAAGAGTGCGCTCACTAATAGATTTTATCATAAATAAAAGAAAGATTTGGACTACGCCTCTATGAGAGGGTAATAGTCCACGTAATGGTTAGTTGGTCGCCGTTACTTAAACTCACTGCGGTGAATGTGTTCTCAGCCATCATGGTTCCAGAGCTGGATGCAGTGAATAGACCAGCTGCTTGAGCGCTTTGTGATGCTGTAGCGGTGAATGTCTTCGTTACAGTGAATGTACTTTGTCCGTTGGTGTGAGCGTAAGTTCCCTGAGCTCTTGCCAAGCCGTTTGCGTTAATTTCACCAGAGAGCGTTGTATCTCCAGCCGCTGGAGTGATTGCTGTATTTGTAAGGGCGATGTAGTTAGCACCGTTCGATCCTGGAGTTGTCGAGCCGATCTGGGCAGAAATGAAGTCCTTTCCGGCGTCGGTTATAAGGTTGTGGGATTCTTCATGGTAAAACTCTGAGCCGTCAGCATGTCTTGCTGACAAGACTACATAGCCATGCGGACCGATGCTATCTGTTGTAGCTGCTGTAGTACCAAGAAGCGCGACGCCAGGAAGTATGAGCGCTAATACTAAAGCGCCTGCAACTGCTGTGGCAGCGTACATCATGGTACTGCTTTTTGGCGTATCCATATCATGCTATACAAATAGCTATTATTTAAATCTATGTTTAAATTACAGATTTAGACACTAGAATATTAGTATTATTTATAAATAAAATACATGGTTCAGCCCACTATGATCGACTTTCTTATTAACGTGCTGTGATGATCAACAAGATCAACAAATGTAACATCGATGATGTATGTGCCCGCCTCTCCAAGAACTAGTGGGCCACCATATTCGAATTGGCGGGTAAAATTATACGACCCATGTGATATAACTATGAACCTGCAGTCATCGGCCTTGCTATAATATGAAACACGCTCTAAATTGGCACCTTGGCGTGTCGTTACAACTTCTAGTTGATGGCAATTAGATCCATATCCTTTTACTATCACAGAGTAATTCAATGTACCATTAATATCGTACCTATTTTGGAGGCCTTTCAGGTCTATTGTAGTTGGCGTAAAGTATGGCGCGTAGATAGTCTGCAGTTGTGCAAGTGCAATAAAGATAGAGAAAGCAATTCCTGCAATAGCACCTCCTCCTGCAATATATTTGAGCTTGCACGCCGCCACTATGAAACTAATAAAAATGCCGGCTATTCTATTTTCCCACATAATCTATATTTAAATATAGATTTAAATAATACTTTGTTCTATACAACATTATGAGTAATAGTGATAGTAGAATGCCTAAGCTAGTTATTTCAGGGATCCTCATAGTAGCCCTTGGCTTAGGATTAGCAGCCACGATTCTTTCAAACTATCTTGAAACTAGCAAAGGCACGGCTAACTTTCAGCTCATGGGAAAAGTCGACATGGTCCTGTACGATCAATCTGGAAAAGTTAAAGATGAAAGGCATTTTGACAACATGATTGTTGATTCTGGATTCGAAGGCGTAGCATCAAGAATTGCTCCACATGATGGATCGATTAATCCAACTTCACCATACAACTACATTGCGCTCGGTACAGGGGGTACTTCAGTTGGCAGTTCACAGACCGCATTGGTGTCGGAGCTTCCAATTGGAGGAGGTTATTCAAGGTTACAAGACGTTCAAGCCAACTATTCCACGACATCTGGCAAACAGATAGCACTATCAGTAACATTTCTTCCAGGACAGGCAACTGGGACAATAAAGGAAAGTGGGCTGTTTGATGCCGCAAGCGGAGGGGACATGCTTGCAAGACAGACCTTTAACACGATAAACAAGGGTGCCGGGGATACCCTAACCGTTACTTGGACTATTACATTATCCACAACACCATGATTGATAAATGAATAGAGAAACAGACGTGGCAGGAAAGCAACAGGGCGTTGGAGGACCCATCCGATTAGGTACCCCTGACATGATCCTGTGCTCGCTTGTTGGCCTATTTGCAATTGTGATAATATTTAGCCTTGCTAGTCATCAGTTCATTGTTCCTGTATATGCAGAAACCACAGGATATGGTCAAGCACCTTCAGTCATAACAGATTCAACAAGCAATTCGCCACGCTCGTTCTATAGAGGAATTTCAGAATCGCTGGCAGTGGGAACGGCGTTTGGAAACCCGGGCATTCCCACTTCAAACTCTTACTCACGTTCGCTATCTGACGGCATTGGCATATCGTCTAGCCCACAACCTCCTGCGAGAATTGCCTTGCCTGATAGCAATACTGGCGGCAATCAAAACAACAGGTCTTCGTCGCCATATTATTCAGCTTCCGCTAATCAGAGAATAGAAGAGAAACTGAGTCTTAGAAACCTGCTTGGCAATAAAGCAGATACAAGAAACTATGGCGGAACATCAACAATGACGAATTCGGCTCGAGGAACAGATGTCGTAGGAACGTCCGGATCCGAATCTCCTCTTGGCTCACAGTTAGCACAGCTTTTAAACTTCGATACGAATACCGAAAATACAGACGATGGCAGTAGTAGTCATAGTATATCTATTAGTCCACAATTACTTGCTAAACTAAATGGTATCGATGAGAGCAGCGGTTACAATTTAAGAGTTAGCTACTATTCAAACGCAGCATACGGGATTTACACTGTTTCTATTATAGGACTCGCTTTTCGGAGCTCGCCGGCATTCTACAGAATAAAGTCGGTTATTGCACGCAGCGCATTTAGAATCAATACCAAGAGTGCTTTCGGAAATAGATTATCAGAACCTGCTGTTATTTCTAATAATTTAAGAATATTCGATAGTGTGATATTTGTTTCTTTATTGGCTGTGGCAATAGTAGTAATTACCCTATCTTTCCCGCAACCTGCATTTGCAGTGGACTCCAACGTCGCGGCAGAAGCATATCGTAGCTTGTCGGCCAGTATTGCAGGCACTCAAGTCAACTCTGTTACACCAACGACTAGCGGCAATTCAAAAACTTCCTCTATGTCCGGCTTGACAGTTACCACAGACGGTGCCGTAAGTGGAACGATAACACTTCGCCAATCGACAACTTATAGCAATACAGTAACTTTGACTTTGGGTTCAGTGAGCATTACGAGCACTGGCGCAGGTCTCACACTTGGAACGGCGACAGCTTCGATCGTTTCGGGTGCAGGTACTGCAACACAGGTTCTACAAGTAGTCATCCCCTTCAGCACCACCGGATCCATAAGTGGAGTTAACCTTGGAACTGTCAACACACCTTTGACGCTATCAAATAATCGAAGTGTTTCGAGTACTTCAAACGTTGCAGGATATCCGACAAGTAGCAGAAATTATCCAATGTATCGAGAATGGAATCCTTCAACGTTAGCATGGAGTTCGGCAACGCTATTGCCAAGCATGGGTTCTGACTCTACTCATGATGTCCGTGATGTGCTTCTCCTCTTTAATCCGATAAACTACGAACGTGTAGTCCTTGCATATGACGCCAGCGGAAAGCTGGAATTATTTAGCTGCAAGATCTCATGTACTACAGCTAGCAGCTGGACAGATAGGGGAACAGTTGGAACGACACCCGTGCCATCTTCGAGTGATCCCATTCGCCCATTCTATGCGGCCTATGAACAGACCAGTGGCAAATTGGTGATTGCATACGATAAAGCGGGCAAAGCGACAAGCAGTCTTTATTACAAAACATATTACGAAAACAGCCTAAGCAGTGAATCAAGTGTTGTTTTCAGAGGTGCAGGTACTGATGTTATCAATTACATCCGCATGGCATCTAAGATAGGGAGCAACGAAATTACCCTAGTGATGTCTGACGGAACATTGGTATCTAGTGCATATGTATCTTATGCTTTCATTTGGAATAGTGGGACTGCAACGTTTGGCAACCAACAAACAATATCTGCTAGCATAGGTGCGACTCCCGTTTTACGGGAATCAATTGCAGTTGCATACGAGCGCTCTAGTGGAGCATCAGCAGTGTTTTCAGTCAACCATGGAGCTTCAGCTGGAACAATTAATTGGTACAGATGGAATGGCAGTACATGGACTTCCAAAGGGAATACTACGCCTGACGGCGCTGCCTCAACACCTACGTTTGTGATAATGCAAAGCAATCCAGTTTCGAGCTCAAATAAAATAATGATATGTGAAGTAGATACGGGGGGAAGCAACAGTGCCTTTTGCGGCCAAGAGGATAATGGTACCTTTGGTAGCTGGGCAAGTCAAGACACTGGAATTACAGGCACCGCAACAAGGGGCGTTGACTTTGCTTGGAATCCATCAGGCGATACAGGAATATCTATAGTTGATTTTGGTGGCAGCGGCGGTGCTAGTTATCGTACTTGGACTGCATCCACTTCTACTTGGGGAGCTCTTACATCTATTTCAGGGATAACTGGTACTACACCTTGGGTTCAGGCTGCTACGAATCCGACTGACGCCGATTCGATAAATTCGCTGTGGTCAAAGATGAATAGCCTCTTTGACATTGGCAGTATAAAGTATACAGGCAGCGGTGCCCCTTCAGTAGTGAGCGAGACCGCCATGACTTCCGACACAGGTGTTACAACGTTTGAAGGTCAAAGTATTGCATTCCAATTAAGCACTGCAACGCCTAATGTCACACGTGCATTAAGTAGTACAATAACAGTGTCCCCTGCTGCAAACAAGGGAACCTATACGGCAATTTCTGATTCTTTTTCCACGACTGAATACATGCTGGGAGACCACAATACAAACTTGGCAGCTATGGCCTATCGCTCTAACACTGCCAGCGATGTAAACTTCCCGAAGTACCGCGAATGGAGTCCGTCAACGAGTACTTGGGGTTCTGAAGTAAAGCTTCCTGATGCTGGAAGCCCAGTCAGGTTTGCATGGATTGAATTTAGTCCAGTGTCTGCAAAGCGCGTAATAGTTACATTAAGTGATGATGGTTTTCTAGACTCGTATGTTTGTGATAACTTGTGTACCCATACAAGTGCAGGTATTGCTGACAAATGGACAGTAACCAATAATTTCGCACAGATTTGGACGAGTGATCCGGGAGGAGCATCCAGACCGTTTGATATGAAGTTTGAGCAGACATCAGGAAATCTTGTGATTGTTTATGACAAGGCCTCAGGCAATGAAGACCTTTTCTACAGAATAATGAGCGATTCGGCTACCTCTTTTGGATCTGAAGGTACAATAGATGTAACTGGAGTAGTGGGACCAGTAGTCTACAAGTTCATACGAATGGACTCGCGTAGGACATCCGGTTCTAATGCAATAGGCTTGATTGCTTCAGACTTTACTAACAGTAGGGCAGTTGTTTTGGTCTGGGACGGCAGCTCGTGGAGCAACCAGCAGGTATTAACTTCAACTATTTCATCTACGGATACAGAGGCGATAGGCATTGCATACGAATCCCTTTCTGGGGATCTCCTTGCTGTGGCTGGTGAAGGTTCCAATATTATCTATAATGAATTCTCTGCATCGTCATCGTTATGGGGAACTAATACATCAAACACCAGTTTTACAGTTGGCACGATAAAGTGGGTAGTCTTCAAAGCAAACCCCCTTTCTCTCTCAAATGGCATCCTTTTAATGATAGGCAGTACAGGTCTTGATAGTTCGTATTGGGGTGGAGGTTCATGGACGAATCACAGTGCACGTGATGCATCCATTGATAGCTCGACTACACGGGTTTTTGACTTTAGCTGGGATGCAGATAATCCTGGTAGAGTTGTGATGATATGGGGCACAAATAATAATTCAGTTGCGTACCAGACATTTGGTCCATCGAATTCATTTACAGTTCAAAGCTCGTTTAGCGATGATGGAAGTACACATCCTTGGGTAATAATGGCAAATCCCCCTAACCCAACTACCGGGGATAGCGCAGCTGGTCTTGGAGTAGTTATTGATTCTTCGTCTAGGATAAGTGGTATAAAATGGAATGGTGGAACGCAAGGGCCGCCGGTTTCTACCGGCGACAACGGCATAAGCACTAATGGTTCGACAAGTACGGAATCAGCAAGTGATGCATTTCGCAAAAACCCTCTTGTCAAGAGGTTTCCATCAGCCACTCTGACAGTAACTGACTCTATTTCAGCAAAGATAACTCGAAGAGCGATAAGTCAAAGTCTGACAGTAACTGACTCTATTTCAGCAAAGATAACTCGAAGAGCGATAAGTCAAAGTCTGAC
>Ga0070741_10003863_pt1 | contig 36044 bp, 25 predicted proteins | sample Coa_R1_4_FD_66440 | JGI IMG/M metagenome (GOLD analysis project Ga0070741, IMG submission 66440) | Surface soil microbial communities from Centralia Pennsylvania, which are recovering from an underground coalmine fire - Coalmine... | ecosystem: Environmental > Terrestrial > Soil > Unclassified ... | reverse complement strand
CTCGGTGGCGCGCGATGAAGCCCATATCCGCTCCAGGCTCGGACAGATCTTCAACACGCTGACCATCATCATGTGGGGCGGCAAGAATCCTTACTTCAGCGCGGGCCAGGGCGAGGCGCTTCACAACGCCCTTCCAGGCTCAGCGACCGTGGTGTTCAAGACCTCGGGCCCCTTCCCCCAACTGGAGCATCCCGACGACTTCGCCGAATCGGTCGTCTTCATCCTCAAGCAGCAGGAAGGCGGCGAGTAAGCCGAATCGCGCGCGGGCGTCAGGAAGACGGGTTTGCCGCGTGCGCGCGCGCTTGCCTTAAGCACCTGCCTCTGCGATAAGCGGGGCTGCAACCCCCCGAAACCGAGGAGCGTGCGATGAAGCTTTACAATATGAATTTGTCCAATTTCGCGACAAAGTGCCGAATCGCGATCTACGACAAGGGCGCCAAGGTCGATATCGTGCCCATCCCGGGCAACGATCTGAAATCGCCCGAGTATCTGAAGATCAATCCTCTGGGAAAAACCCCCACGCTCGACGCTGACGGCCTGATAATCCCCGAGTCCGAGACCATCAATGAATTCCTCGAGGACAAGTTCCCGAATCCTCCGTTGATGCCGAAGACGCCGGAAGGCCGCGCCCGCGTGCGCATCTTCACCCGCTTTCACGATCTCTATCTCGAGCCTCCCCTGCGCGCCCTCTTCCCGCAGATGAATCCCAAGACGCGCGACGAAAAGGTCGTCAACGAGAAGCTTACCGAGCTGAACGGAAGGCTCGACCAGTTGGACAAGATGCTGGCAGAGAGCGGGTTCGCCATCGGAACCGACTTCACGCTGGCGGACTGCGCGCTCGCCCCGACCATGTTCTTCGCCTTGAACCTGCTTCCGATGTTCGGCGCGAAGCCTGCGCTCGAAGGCCGGCCCCGGCTGGCCGCGTGGTGGAATCACGTGCAGACCCGCGCTTCGGTCAAGAAGGCCCTGGCCGAGATGGGAGAGGCGCTTGCGGCGCTCAATCGCGGAGGACGCTGACAATCGCCGGGGAGATCCTCGCGATCTCCCCGCATCATCCTAACGCGCCTCGAAACCTGCGCGATGCGGAGAGCGGGCCGCGCCGGCCGCGAAGAACCGGTACAAGGGCAGGCCCGCCACTACCGTCGCAATCCCGAAGAACGCCTCTTTGGGCCGCATAAACACGGTATAGACGGCGATCCATCCGGACACCGCCACGTACACAGCGTTAAGCCACGGATAACCCGGCATCCGAAAAGGCCGCCGCGCGCCGTCGCCATCTCGCGTCCGAAGAACGACGACCGCGGCGACCGTGGCGGCGGAGAACAGCGTGATCGCGAAGCCGGTGTAAATCACGATCCTCTCGAACATGCCGAACACGGCGATCAGCACCGCGACCCATGCGGTCTGGGCGGCGATCGCGGCGGCGGGACCGCGAGCGCCCGGGGTGCCGGCGAGGAAGGCGGGAAACACTCCGTCGCGCGCCATCGCAAAGTAGATCCGCGGCCCCGCCATCACCATCGCGCTTGCCGATGAGAGAATCGCGAGCGCGATGATCGCGGTTACCGCGGCGGCGGCGCGCGCTCCGAACATTGCCGCGGCGGCCCGCTGTCCGACCTCGAGCACGCCGCTCATCGCCGAGGGCGGCATCGCCCATACATAAAGAGCGTTGAGCGCGAGGTAGATGGCGGTAACGGCCGCGGTCGCCGCGATGAGCGCGCGGGGCAGTCCGCGTTCGGGATCGCGCACCTCACCGCCCAGGTACGCCGCGGCATTCCATCCGCTGTACGCGTACAGCACGAAGATCAGCGAGACCGCGGCGTGGCCTTGCGCAGGCGCCGAGGATATGAAGTTCGCCGCCGATCCGCGCCCGAATCCGAATCCCAACACCAGCAGCGCGCTGATCACGAGCACGGTCGATGCCGTCAGGACGAGCTGCGCGCCGCCGCCGAAATCGGCTCCAGCGATATGAATCGCCGTGAGTGCGGCGAGCACGGCCAGCGCGATGACGCGCGGGTCGAGATGGGCCAGCGAGGGGACCAGCGTGCCGAGATAGCCCGCGAAAGCGAGCAGGGCGGCCGCAATCGCGCCGCTGAAGCCCGCGAAGAACGAGGTCCATCCGCTCAGATAGGCGATCGGGCGGCCGTAGGCCTCGCGCAGATACACGTACTCGCCCCCCGCCTGCGGCATCGCCGCGCCCAGCTCCGCGTAGGCCATCGCTCCGATCAGCGCGACGATCCCGCCGGCCATCCACAGCGCCATCATCGCCGCCACCGATCCGACGTCGCGCGCGATGAAGCCGGAAGTCGTGAAGATTCCGGCTCCGATCATGTTGGCGATCACAACCGCGGCGGCGGTCCGCCATCCAATCGCGCGCTTGAGCCCCGAAGTCGAAGCCATGATCGCGCCCGCGCGCTCCCGCATCAGCGGCTTGCGGACGTCGCCGCCCCGTCCCTGGTGAAAACGAGGCAGTAGTTGTCGCGGATGAAGAAGCCGGGATGCCAGGGTCTCGTCTCCGTGACCTCGCGGAACCCTGCCGCCTTCATCTCGTCGATCACGATATGGTCGGCAACGCCGTGCCCTCCCCGGTTGGCGGGAACTCCCTGCACCTTGAAGAGCGAAAGCCATATCGTCGGCGGGAAGTCGTTGACCACCAGCCGCGCGCCGGGCTTGAGCGCGCGAAAGATGCTCGCGTCGGTCGCCGCGGGGTCGGTAACGTGATGGTACACGCCGATCATGTACGCCCCATCGCAGCATCCCGCGGGCAGCCCGGTGTCGGTCGGGGTCGCCTCGATCACGGTGATGTTGTCGAGCTTCGCGTCGGCGGCGCGCCTGTGGATTTCCTCGACGCGCTCGGGATCGATCTCGGTGGCATAGACGCGGCCCGAGGGGCCGACGATCCGCGCCATCCTTACCGCCATCTCGCCGTGCCCGGCGCCGATCTCAGCCACGGTGCCTCCCGGTCCGACCGAGAGCATCGCGGCTATCTCGCGGGCCATCTCCTCGTCGTCGGTGCCCCATGCGAAAGCGAGCCGCGGCGCCCACAACCCCAGTAGGGCGGCGACGGCAAGGGCGGCGGCAAGGCGGCCCGGAGAATCGACGCGCAGGCGCTTCCATGCCATAATCATCGTGGTTGTCATATGACAACATTGTTGTCATGGCCCATGAAGGGAGTCAAATGAGGGTAGATCGGACGCGCCCGCTGGAAATGGACCTGCTGATTCGCGAAATCCTGTTCGGCTACTTCCGCCTGAACGCGGTCGGCGAACGGATGTTCTCTGCCCTCGGACTGACTCCGGGAAAGACAAGCCTGATGCGCTCGCTGGCGGAGGAAGGGCCGCAGAGCGTGGCGCAAATCGCCCGCGCCCGCCCGGTCGCCCGCCAGGCCGTGCAGCGGATGGCCGACGAGCTCGCGAAGGCCGGTCTTATCGAATTCATCGACAATCCCAGCCATCGCCGCGTCAAACTCGCGCGCCTCACGGCGGCGGGAAAGCGGATGATCGAGAGGGCGATGGCGGTCGAAATGGGGTGGGCGGCGCGGCTGGCGCGCCACTTCGAGCGCCGCGAGGTCGAAGTCGCCCGTGAAGTCGTCCGCCGCATCATCCGAATCCTCGCCGATGAGCAATCCTCCCCGCGCACGGGGGCGGCTCGCGGCGGCAAGCGATGATGCGCGCCGCGCGCGAATCTGCAAGCATCCGTTCATGCCGAAGCAAAGCAAGTCCGGCAAGCCCCGACCGGGCCGGGCGCGCGCCGCGCGCGCGAATGCGCCGCTGCGCCCGCTGCGCGACATCCTGATTCCCCATCCGCGCATCCTCTTCGTCGGAATCAATCCGAGCATCCGCTCCGCCGAAGTGGGCCATCATTTCGCAAGCCCGGGAAATCCCTTCTGGAAGCTGCTCTACGCCGCGGGCCTGGTCCCCGAGCCGATCACATCCGACCAGGACGGCAGGCTCGCTGAATGGGGGCTCGCTCTCACCAATGTCTGCGCGCGCCCGACGCGCTCGGCCGCCGAGCTCGGCGGCGAGGAGATGGATCGGGGGCTCAGGCTGCTCGCCCGCAAGATCGCGCGCATCGAACCCAAGATCGTCGCCTTCGCGGGGGTGGGAATCTATCGCCGCTTCTTCCGCGTCACTGCCGGCGACGGAATAGGCGCGCGGCCGGAGAAGATCGGCCGCGCGCGCGTCTTCGTGCTGCCCAACCCGAGCGGACTCAACGCCGGCTACCCCGGCTTCAGGGACAAACTCGTATGGTTCAAGAAGCTGCGCGATTTTGCCGAGCACAGCTGGCGCGGGCGCGCGCGGGCCGCGCTCGGAGCTTCAGGCGATGAGCAACGATCTCGGGCGTCAACGCAGATACCAGGACGCCGCGCCCTACTACTCGCGCTACCGCCCGCCGTATCCGCCCGCGATGGTAAGCACGCTTAGGGACACGTTCAGAGGACGATTTGCGCGCGGCGCTTATGTCGATCGAACCGTCGGGCGTCTTTCGCGGAGAGGCTCAGCAGTTCTTTGCCTTGATGGCGTTCAAGCGGTAGGCGTGCGGCCGAGTCACGCCTTTCGGCGCGCCAGATTTACGTTCTTGAGCGGCAGATCGCGCACCCTTATGCCCGTTGCCGCGAACACAGCATTACACAGCGCAGGCACGAACGGCGGCACGCCGGGCTCGCCGGCGCCCGCCGGCGGCGCGGTGCTTTCAACCAGGTACACGTTGGTCTGATAGGGAGCTTCGGCGATTCGCGCCACCGGGTAGTCGAAGAAATTGGCCTGATCGATCGCGCCTGCGGTGGCGGTGATCTCCCCGGTGCGCGCGATGCTGGTTCCGAAGACGGCCGCGCCCTCGAACTGCGCCTTGACGAATTGCGGGTCGACAACGGTGCCGGCATCCACGGCCGTATCGACGCGCGGGATCCGGATCTCGCCGTCCTCATTGACCTCCACCTGCACCACGGTCGCGACGTAGGTGAGGAAGCTTCGATGGACCGCGAGGCCCCATCCGCCGCCCCGCCCCGTCCTGCGCCTGCTCCACCCGGATTTCTCCGCGGCGACTTCGAGCACGCGCCTGAGCCGGCCCGTGTCGATCGGATATTCGCGATAGGATGCCCCGTAGTTGGGATAGTTCGCGCCGTTGAGGTCGAGGATGCGCGGCGGACCGATTAGTTCCAGCATGTAGTCCAGCGGATCGCGATGCGCCGCATGCGCCAGCTCGTCGGCGAACGATTGCACCGCGAAGGCATGGTAGATGTTCGCGACCGACCTGAGCCATCCGATTCGCACGTGCGCCCGCGCCGGACCGTTCTCGACCCGAAGGTTGGGGATGTTGAACGGAATGTCGGTCCATCCCTGCGCCAGATGGCCGGGAGCGCCGTAGGTCGCGTCGATGTCGAAGAGCGAGGTGATCGGAGGAAAGGTCGATCGCTGCAGCCACGCCGTCGGCATCCCGCGCGAATCGAGCGCCGCCTTCATGTACATCGCGGCCACGCTGTTGAAGTAGTCGAAGCGAATATCGTCCTCGCGCGACCATACGACCTTGACCGGACGTCCGCACGCCTTCGACAGAAGCGCCGCCTCGACCGCATAGTCGGGCTTCGACTTTCTTCCGAACGCGCCGCCCAGCAGCGTCACGTTGCAGATCACATCCTGGGGGCGGATGCCGAGTTCGGCGGCGATGGTTTCCTGGACGGCCTGCGGGTTCTGGGTTGGCGCCCATACGGTAACCCGGCCGTCGCGATAGTCGGCAAGCGCCACCGGCGGCTCCATCGACGCGTGCGCGAGGAGCGGGACGTAGTATTCCGCCTCGATTATCTTTCCGCCCCTGGCGAATTCCCTGTCCACGTCGCCCGCGACGCGCACGGGCCTGCACGGCTTGCGCGAGGTTTCCCTGAGCTCGGCCTTGTACTTGTCGGAATCGAACGAGGCGTTGGGACCGTTGTCCCAATCTATCTTGAGGCGGCGGCGCCCCTCGAACGCGGCCCAGGTGTTGTCGGCAAGCACCGCGATTCCGCCGAGCGGCTGAAAGCCGCACGGCGGCCTGAACGGCGGAATCGCGATCGTCCGGCGCACCCCTGCAACCCGCCTCGCCTCCGTATCATCGAACGATTTCACCCTTCCTCCCAGCACCGGAGGATGCTCAACCGACGCGTACAGCATCCTCTCCACTCGCGCATCCATCCCGAACATCGGCGCGCCCGTGCATACGGCCCGGATGTCGTAGCTCGGGAGCGGCTTGCCGATATAGCGCCACTGCGATCGCGGCTTCAGGCGGATTCGATCGGGCGCGGGGACGGGGAGCTTCGATGCGTCGGCGGCAAGCTCGCCATAGCCGAGCTTTCGGCCGCTTGCGCGATGAACGATCGCGTGGAGCTCCGCTTCGCACTGATCGGCCGGAACGTCCCACCGCCGCGCTGCGGCCTCGACCAGCATCGTGCGGGCGGCGGCGCCGCAACGGCGCATCGCATCGAAGAATTCTCTCACCGATCGCGACCCGTCGGTATTCTGCGACCCGTAACGCGGGTCGCCGATCGCCTGCTCAAGCCGCACGCGGCTCCAGTCGGCATCGAGTTCATCGGCCAGCACCATCGGAAGCGAGGTGCGGATTCCGGTCCCCATCTCCGAGCGATGGGCCACGATTCGGACCGTGCCGTCGCTCTCGATCGCGACGAACAGGTTGGGGGCGAAGACAGCGCCCGCGCGCCTGTCGGCATCCGCGAGCACGGCCTCGGGAGCGAGCGATACGCCGATCACGAGCGCGCCCGCCGAGAACATCCCGCGCAAAAACGCGCGGCGGCTTACGTTGCGAAGCGTGATCATGCGCTTTCCTCCGCTGCCGCCTTGATCGCCGCACGAATTCGCTGATACGTCCCGCACCTGCATATGTTCCCCGCCATCGCGCGGTCGATATCGGAGTCGGAGGGTTTGCGGTTGCTCGCCAGCAGGGCGGCCGCCTGCATGATCTGTCCGGCCTGGCAGTATCCGCACTGCGGAACGTTGAAGTCGATCCAGGCCTTCTGGACGGGATGAAGGCCGCGGGCGGAGATGCCCTCGATCGTGATGATCTCGGAGCCCGCCGCCGCGCTCATCGCGACCACACAGGCCCTGACGGCCTTGCCGTTCTGATGCACGGTGCAGGCGCCGCACAATCCGACGCCGCATCCGAACTTCGCGCCGACGAGTCCGAGCTCGTCGCGCAGATACCAGAGCAGCGGCATTTGCGGATCGCCGTCGAACGATCGTTCGCTTCCATTGACCTTGAGACGAATCATCCCGATGACCTCGCAAAGATCAGGTGTCGCGCACGGATTCCTCCCCCGATGAACGTTCAGGTGCGGGCTTGCCCGGGCGCGCGGCGCCGTGGGCGGCGAAGGCCTCGGCATGAGCGCGCAGCAGGCGTCCGGCGGCCCGCCCATCACCCCGCGCGAGTCTTTCGACGATCCGGTGATGCTCCCTGGCGGCGGCGGCCATCACACCTTCGCCCCCTTCGGCGCGCACATGCGCGCCCAGCGCAAGGCCGATCGATTTCCAAAGCCGCTCGAGGACCTGGTTGCCCGAGGCCTCGACGATCGCGCGATGGAAGGCGAGGTTGTGGCGCAGATAGCCTTCGGGATCGCGGCGGCGCGCGGCTTCCGCGGCTCCCTGGGCGGCCGCGCGCAGCTCGCCGATCCGCTCGCGCAGGTGTTTGGCGCCGAGGCGCGCGGCAAGTTCCTCGAGCACGGCGCGCACCTGGTAGGATTCGGCCAGTTCGCGCGGGCTCACCTCACGCACGCGCGTGCCGCGCCAGGGCCGGGTTTCGACGATATGGGCGGCCTCGAGTTCGCGCAGGGCCTCGCGCACGGGCGCCTGGCTTACGTCGAGTTCGCGGGCGATCTGCATTTCGACGAGCCGGAAGCCGGGCGGATAGACGCCGTTGAGGATGCGGTCGAGGATAAGGCGGCGGACGCGGTCGGCGATGCATTCGCGGGAGATGAGCTGGCGCGGGAGGCGGTCTGCGGCGGCGCGAGGGTTGGATTCCATCGATCTTTCGGTCCCCTTCGGTGAAGTCCCCTTGCCTCGATTATCGATAATCGGTACTCATATCGCAAGAGGCTGATTATCGATAATTGATAAGCAGTCGGGCGCCGGCCCCGGAGTGCCTTTCCCAACCCCCAACGCGCACCCGCCTCCGGCCCGGCGCCCGCCTTTCCCCAAAAGGAGCCCTACCGAAGCAGTCCCCATGATGTGGCTCGTTCGCGCCGCCCTCAAAAGACCCCTTTCCATCGCCGTCATGGCGCTCCTGATGCTCGTGCTCGGCGCCCTCTCCTTCGCCCTCATGAACGTCGACATCTTCCCCGCCATCGATATCCCGGTCGTGATGGTGGTGTGGAACTATCCCGGCCTCGCCGCCATCGACATGGAGCGCCGCGTCGTGATCATCAGCGAGCGCGCCTACTCCACCACCGTCAACGGCATCGAGCACATCGAGTCGGAGTCGATGGCGGGGATCGGGGTGCTCAAGGTCTATTTCCAGCCCGGCAACGACATCGGCGCCGCTATCGCGCAGATCAACGCCGTCTCCGAGACCATCCTGACCATCCTGCCGCGCGGCATCGAGCCGCCCCAGATAATCTCGTACAACGCGGCCAACGTGCCGGTGGCGCAGCTCAACGTCTTCAGCGACACGCTCTCCGGTCAGCAGCTCTTCGACTACGGCTACAATTTCATCCGCCTTCAGCTCTTCACCATCCCGGGTTTCTCCTCGCCCGCGCCGCTCGGCGGCGTGCAGCGGGAGGTAATGGTCAATCTGAATCCGGTCGCGCTCTACTCCAACCGGCTCTCGGCGCAGGACGTGGGCGCGGCGCTCGCCTCGGCCAACGTGGTGATCCCGTCGGGGACGGCGCGGATCGGCAACTACGAATACGACGTGGACATCAACATGAGCCCCTCGACGGTGCGGGACTTCAACCGGCTGCCGATCAAGGCGGTGAAGGGAACGCCCGTCTTCCTCGGCGACGTCGCCCCCGTAAGCGACACCCATCAGCCGCAGACCAACGTGGTTCGTTTCAACGGACGGCCCGCCACCTACCTGATGGTCATCAAGCACGCGGCGGCATCGACGATGGCGGTGGTGGACGCGGTCAGGGACCGGCTTGGCGACGTCCGCGAGGTCGCTCCGCGGGGGCTTCAGGTGGCGCTGACCTTCGACCAGTCGAAGTTCGTTCGCGCCGCGCTGTGGGACGTGGTGCGGGAGGCGGCGATTGCGGCGGGGTTGGTCGCGCTGATGGTGCTCGTCTTTCTGGGATCGGCGCGCTCGATGCTCATCGTCATCGCGTCGATCCCCCTTTCTATCCTCACCGCGATCGTCTGCCTCAAGCTCGCCGGCCAGAGCATCAACACCATGACGCTCGGCGGAATCGCGCTCGCGGTCGGGATGCTTGTGGACGACGCCACCGTCGAGATCGAGAACATCCATCGCAACCATGCGATGGGCAAGCCGATGCTGGTGGCGATTCTCGACGGCGCCCATCAGATCGCGACGCCCACCCTCGTGGGCACCCTCTCGATCTGCATCGTGTTCTTCCCCGTCGTGCTGCTGACCGGGGTCGCGAAGTTCCTGTTCACGCCGCTCGCGCTCGCGGTGGTCTTCGCGATGATGACCTCGTACCTGCTGTCGCGGACGCTTGTCACCACGATGGCGGATCATCTGCTCGTGGAGGAGCACGACGAAAAACGGGGCGGCAGGCGATGGGCGCGATTTCTCGCGGGGTTCGAGGAGGGCTTCGAGGCGATGCGCCGCCGCTACCATCGCACGCTCGCCTGGTTCGTCGATCATCGCGGGCTCGCCCTTGCCAGCGTGGCGGCGATGATCGCGGCTTCGATGCCGCTTGCGCGCGTGGTCGGCGAGGACTTCTTTCCGGCCGTCGATGCGGGGATGATGCGGCTGCACGTGCGCGCGCCCACCGGCACCCGCATCGAACGCACCGAACTCCTGGTCGATGATATCGAGCGCGCGATCCGCCAGATTGTGCCGCCTGCCGAACTCGAAGGCATCAGCGACAATATCGGCCTACCCACCTCGCTCGATCTCGCCTTCTACCAGACCGACAGCGTAGGGCCCCAGGATGCCGACATCCTGGTGCAGCTCAAGGAGCGCCACGGACCCACGGCGCGCTACCAGCAGCGCATCCGCGAGCGCCTTGCGCGCGACTTTCCCAACGTGCGCGCCTATTTCCAGGCCGCCGACATCGTAAGCCAGGTGCTCAATTTCGGATTGCCAGCCGCGATCGACGTGCAGATCTCGGGCAACAATCTTGAAGCCGACTATGAGATCGCGACGCGGCTCGAGGATGCGATGCGGCGCATCCCGGGCGTCGCCGATCTGCGAATCGCCGAGCCGCTCGACTACCCGGCGCTCAAGGTGGACGTGGATCGCGCCAAGGCGCTCGAGATGGGAATCACCGAACAGCAGGTGGCGACCAGCGTACTCACCGCGCTCAGCGGCAACGTGCTGATTCAGCCGAGCTTCTGGCTCGATCCCGACAACGGCGTCAACTACAACGTCATCTCCCAGGTCCCGCAGCATCTGGTCGATTCGGTCACGGCGCTGAAAAACCTTCCGCTTAGCACTCCGGCGGCGGCGGGCGCATCCGGCGGCGGTCCTCCCCAACTGCTCGGCAACGTCGCGACCATCCGCCATGCCGTGGATCCCGCCGTGGTCCAGCACTACACGGTCCAGCGCGTGATCGACGTCAATTGCGGCGTATCGGGACGCGACCTCGGCGGCGTCAGCGCCGACGTGCAGCGCGCAATCAAGAGCCTTCGCGATCTGCCGCCCGGAACCAGGGTCGTCATCCGCGGACAGAGCGCGGCGATGCGGGAGTCGTTCAGGACCCTCGCCGAAGGCCTCGTGCTCGCCGTCGTGCTCGTGTACCTGCTGATGGTCGCGAATTTCCAGTCGTGGCTCGAACCGCTCATCATCATGATGGCGGTGCCGGGAGCGCTTGCCGGAGTGTTGTGGATGCTCGTGCTGACCGGCACCACGATCAACGTCGAATCGCTGATGGGCGCGATCATGGCGGTCGGGGTCGGCGTCGCCAACGGCAACCTGCTCATCACCTTCGCCAATGAACTTCGCGCCGAGGGACATGACGCGCGCGCGGCCGCGATCGAGGCGGGGCGCATCCGCCTTCGGCCGATCCTGATGACCGCGCTGGCGATGGTGCTCGGGATGCTGCCGATGGCGCTCGGGCTCGGCGCCGGCGCGGAGCAGAACGCGCCGCTCGGACGCGCGGTGATCGGCGGCCTGGCGGCGGCAACCCTGATGACCCTGTTCGTGGTGCCGGCGGTCTACTCGATCCTGAGCCGGCACCTGGTCACCAAGCAGCAGCGCGACGCGCGCGTCGATGCCGTCGCGCTGCCGGGAGCATGAGATTATGGAAGAGACAATAGGAGCACGCTTCGAGGCGCGCGCGGCGGCGCCGCGGCTTTCGCCCGCAGCCGCCCTGATCGGCGCCGCCGCCGTCCTGGTGGCGGCAAGCGCGGGAATTGTTTTCGCCCGTGAATACCTCATCGCGCGCCAGCGCGGCGCGTTGCACGCCGCCGCGGATCTTGGACCTCGGGTGCTGGTGACCCGGCCCCGAATTCCGCCGCCGGAGCGGCAAATCCAGGTCCCGGCGACGATCCACGGCTATATCGAAACGCCCGTGTACGCGAAGATCGCCGGCTATCTCAAGGAAATCCGCGTGGACAAGGGCGATCGCGTCCGCAAGGGACAGGTGATCGCGCTCCTGGAATCTCCGGAGATCGACAAGCAGGTCGCGGATGCCCGCGCCAACGACTGGCTTGCGCGCGTCACCGACGACCGCAACCAAACCCTTGTCGGCCAGGGCGTCATCGCTCAGCAGGCGGCCGACAACTCGCACGCGGCGATGATGCAGGCGCATGCGGCGTACGAACAACTGCTGGCGATGCAATCGTACGAGGTTATTCGCGCGCCCTTCGACGGCATCGTGACCGCCCGCTACGTCGATCCGGGAGCGCTGATCCCCGCCGCCACCACCGCAACCGCCGCCGCGCCTCCGGCGCCGATAGTAGCGATGGCGACGCTGAGTCCGCTGCGCGTGTACGCAGACGTTCCGCAGGACGACTCGCCCTTCATCAAGGATGGCGACCCGGCCGTCATCACCGCCACTCAATATCCGGGGCGCGAATTCCCCGGCGCCATAACGCGCCATCCCCCTGCGCTCGCCCCCGAAACCCGCACCATGCTGGTGGAGGTCGATCTGGGCAACTCGGACCTTGCGCTCTATCCAGGGATGTACGCGACGATGGAGATCAGGCTCAGGGCGGGGTCCGGCGCGCCGAGGGTGCCCGACGATGCGCTCGTGTTTCGGGGCGGGAAAGTCTGTCTGCCGCTGGTCCGCGGCAATCGCATCCGGCTCGTGCCGGTCGCACTAGGTCTCGATGATGGCCGCGAAGTGGAAATCACGAACGGAATCCGCCCCGACGACCTGATCGCGCTCAACCTGGGCCAGAGCGTGCGCGACGGCGCGCCGGTTCAACCGGTCGAAACCGCCTCGCGATAACGAGGGAAAAGAGTCAATCGAGAGGGCTTCCGCGGGGAGCGGACCATCTGGCCGCGCGGCAGCGGGCATTCAACGCACATCGGTGGCGCCGCATCTCGACAGGGGGCGCCTGTGGCGGCAAGCTTTGCTGTCGAACCGTTTCGGAACCATCGCACTTTGACCGCCGCAGGAACAAGAGCCGCACCGGGTCGCACCAAGCTGTCGCGCGAGTTCTATGCGCGGCCGGTGCTGACCGTCGCGCGCGAATCGATCGGCAAGATCCTCGTCCATCGCTCGGCCGAGGGAGAAACCGCGGGGCGAATCGTCGAGGCCGAGGCTTATCGGGGGCCGCTCGACCTTGCCGCCCACAGCTCACGGGGACTGACGAAACGCACGAAGGCGATGTTCGGTCCGCCGGGCCATGCCTATATCTACCTGCTGTACGGTCTTAGCTGGGCGCTCAACCTGGTGGTGGCGCGCGAGAACGAACCTCATGCCGTCCTTATTCGGGCGCTCGAGCCGGTAAGGGGTATGGAGCTGATGGCGCGGCGGCGCGGGGTTGCTCCCGATTCGCGCCTGTTGACGAACGGGCCGGGCAAGCTCACGCAGGCGATGGGCATAACCGGCGCGCTCTACGGAATCGACCTGTGCGGCGATGTTCTCTTTCTCGAGGACTCGACAGACCCGGTTCGTGTCGCCCGATCGCCGCGAATCAACGTCGATTACGCCGGCGAATGGGCAAAGCGCCCATGGCGGTTCTATGAGCGCGGCAACCGCTATGTCTCAGTCCCTCCGCGCGACTAGCCGCCTTCCGATCCCAGCTTTCCTCAAAAAAAAGCCTTTCCCATTGGTCCTTGGGCTATATGGCCCAGGATATCGATGGATTTGAGGTCATACTTAATAATTTTAATTGAGATATTGACAATCTGAATTTTAGAGACGATATTCTCAAGACATGAAGCCGATGCTTCTCAAGTGTCCCTCGTGTCAGGGAGACCTTCAGGTTGCGGAATTGAACTGCCCTGCCTGCGCCATCTCGATAAAAGGCGAGTTCTCCCTGCCGCCGCTGCTCAGGCTTGCGCCGGCGCAACTCGACTTTGTCGAGGTCTTCCTCAAGAACCGCGGCGTTATCCGGGACGTCGAGCGGGAACTCGGAATTTCCTATCCGACGGTGCGGGCGCGGCTGGACGAGGTCGTGGCGGCGCTCGGCTATCAGACCCGCCCTTCGGAGCAGCATCCCGAGGAGCCGGGAAGCGAGCGGCGCAGGATTCTCGAGGAACTCAAGGCCGGAAAGATCACCGCCGAGCAGGCGCGCGATTCTCTCGCCGCGCTTCGCAAGCCTTCGGAAAAGACGGAGGACACACGATGAGTGAGGTAGTCCTGGAAGGAATTGAATCGCTCAGGATCGTTCGCGCCGACTCGCACGTCATCATCCGCGGCGCCCATCCGGGCCCCGTGCGCATCGAGTGTTCGGGTGAAGTCGCCGTTTCGCGCGACGGCGCCAAAGCGGACATCTCGCTTCCCGTCCACGCCGAGCTTCGGATGCCTTCATCGGTGGCGATCGAGGTTTCCGAATGCTCCGGAAACCTGGAGATCGAGGATATCGCCGCGCCGATCGTACTCGGGCGAATCGCTGCAAGCCTGCGCGCGCGCTCGGTCGCCGCGGTCACCGTCCGCGACCGGATCGGTGGAAGCTTCAGGATCGAGGATGGCGGCGCGGTGAGCGGCGGCGAGATCGCCGGAACCTTGCGCATCGAGTCCGTCCGCTCCGCGACGCTCGGGAAGATCGGCGGAAATGTCGAAGCCAAATCGCTCGAAGGCGATCTTTCCGTTGAGCGCGTCGGCGGCAACCTCTTCGCCGAAAGAATCGGCGGCACGATCCGCGCCGGATCGATCGGAGGAAAGCTGCACGCGGATCGCGCCGCGCGCATCGAGGTCGCATCGATCGGCGGCAAGGCGAGGATCATCGATGCGGCCGGCGACGTGCGTATCGGCAGAATCGGCGGGCGAGCCGCGATTTTGGGAGCATCCGGCGATGTCGCAATCTCATCGATCGGCGGTCACGCCTCCCTAAACGGCATCGCCGGCTCGCTGGACCTTCCCGAGGTCAACGGCGCGATGGACCTGCGCGGTCCCTTCCCTCCCGCGAAGACATGGAACGCGCGCGGACGCGGGCGAATCCACGTTGAAATCGACAACGACGCGTCGCTCGACCTGAGCGCTTCGGCGGGATGGGGCCGGGTGCGGATGTTCGGGCTGGATGCGGCCGGAATCGAGCGCATCGATCGCGGCCGGATTCGCGGCCCCGTCGGCATCGAAAAGCCGCCTTCCGAGCGCACGCGGATGACATTGGAGACGCGCCACGCCGATATCATCCTGGCCCGCGCGGGCGCCGAGGAACGCGAGTATTGCCGTTCGGGAAGAACGGCGCGGGGATGGCGCCGTTTTCCGGGACCGTTCGAGGAACTCGGCGACATCCTCGCCGAGGAATTCGGCGAAAAGATTCCCGAGTTTGTAAGCTCAATCCTGGGCGCGGCCGGCAATATCGTCATGGGCGGCCGCGGCTGGTCGGCGGGAATGCTTCGCGAAAGCGCCGCTGAGGCGATGCGGGCCGTGCGCGATGCGCTCGGGGAGGCGGAGCGCGCCTTCGATGAACTCGGCGAGAACCTGCCGCGCGACATCGCCGCGAGCGTCGAGGAATTCGGCCGCCGCCTTGCGGACATACTGCGCCGCGCGGCGACTGAGGGGCGGATGCGCTCGTGCGAGGGGCGCGAGGAGACGGGCGAGAGAATTCGCGAGGCGGCGCTCAAGATGCGCGATTCGATTCGCGCCGCCGTCGGCGAGGCACGCGCCCGCCACGCTGGTCAGGCTCCCGAGGAAACGGGTCCCAGGACCCGCCCCTTCTCTCACGCCGCCTTCCAGGGCGACATCATGGGAATCCTCGAGGCGGTGCGCGACGGGAAGCTCGACCCCGAGGAGGCGGACGAGATGATCGCGGCGCTGATGGAAGTGGAGCAGGCCGGCACGCCGCATCCTGACAACCGTTGACCCCAGCTCCCGGATAATCATTCGAAGCACGGCGGCTCCCCTGAGAGCCGCCGTTTCCTCCGCGCGCGGGGCCGCGGCGGTTCGTATCTCCGCCGCGGGTTGTGCGCTCGGTCTCGTGCGCCTATTTAGGAGGAAGTCACTTCCTGTGACGTGAGGGCCAGTCCGCCTATGGAAACTCGCGAATTCCAGACCATCAAGGTCGAGGTTGACGGCGCGCTCGGCCGGTTGACCCTGAACCGGCCCGATCGGCTCAATGCGATCGGCGCGACGATGCTGCGGGAGTTGGTCGAGGCCGCGCGATGGTTCGACAGCCATCACGAGCTTCGAGTCGTGATCGTAAGCGGCGCGGGGCGCGCATTCTCCGCGGGCGCAGATCTCAAGGATGCACCCGGTCAGGCTTCGGCTCCCGGCGCGGGCCGCAGTTGGCTTGCCCGCCGCGAGGCGGGGCAGGCGGGCCTGCGCGCGGCGGATGCGCTCGAGCAGATGCACGCGGTCACGATCGCGCAGATACATGGCTACGCGGTCGGCGGTGGAGTCGTACTCGCCGCGGTCTGCGACTTGCGGATCGCCGCAGACGACGCCTGGTTTTTCATCCCCGAAGTCGATCTCGGCCTGCCGCTGGGATGGGGCGGAATACCGCGGCTGGTGCGCGAAATCGGTCCCGCGATGACCAAGGAGCTGGTGATGACGTGCAGGCGATTCGGTGCCGCCGAGGCGCGCTCGATCGGGTTCGTCAATCGCGTCGTGGCGCCCGATCGGCTCGCCTCCGAGGTCGAGGAGCTGGCGCGCGAGCTTGCCGCCAAGCCGTCCGTGCCGGTGGTGCTGACCAAGGAGCACGTCAACGCGATCACGCGCGCCGCTTCCGCCGGCATCACCGCGTATTCGGACGGAGACCTGTTGATGGGCGCGATGGGGGAGGAGGAGTCGCGCGCGGCGGCGCGCGCCTACCGCGAACGGGTCATCCGCAAGTAAGAACCCGAGATCCGTTTCGCGGTCGAGACGGAACCCGCGATGCTTCAGCTTCACTACGGCAACCGGCTTGAGAATCTCGCCAAGCCGCTTGCGGACTCGATCGAGCTTCATCAGCGCGGCGACCCTCTGGCTCCGATGCCGATCGTGGTGCCGAATCGCGCGGTCGAGCAGTTCGTGAAGTACGCGATAGCGGAGCGGCTCGGCGTGGCGGCGAATCTGCAGTTTCCCTTTCTGCGCCGCCATCTGGCCGAGATTGTTGAGCGCGCCGATCCGGAGATTGGCGTTCTCGAGGTTCCCCGGCTGCAGGCTGCCCTGTTCGAGCATCTGCGCGGCGAAGCATGCCGGCAGGACGAGGCATTCAAGCCGGTGCGCGACTACGTGACCGCGGGAAGTGCGCAACCGGCGCTCGAGGAGCTGCGCACGTTCGAGCTAGCCGGACGAATCGCGCATCTGTTCCAGGAATATTCGATCTCGCGGCAGGCGATGCTGTGGGCGTGGGCATCGGACGGCTACGATGACACGCGGTCGGGTCCGGAGGAGCGATGGCAGCGCAGGCTTTGGAACGCGGTCTTCGATCGCGCGGGCGCCGCGCGCACGATTCGCGCGGGCGGGCGGCGGTGGATGCTGCTGCCGCGGGCGCTCGCCGCGCTTTCGGACGACAAGCTTCGCGCGGCCTTGCCCCCGGCCTTGCATATCTTCGGACTCGCCTCACCGGGCAGGGTGTTCCTCGATATCTTCGCGCGCCTCGGCGCGCTCACCAACGTGTTCATCTACGCGCTCAACCCGTGCCGGGAATTCTGGGAGGACCTGGACACGTCGGCCGCGGCGAGGCGGTCGGGATGGATGCGGCGCGGGGTGCGCATCGGATCGGCCTTCGAGGAGAGCGAGGACCCGTTCGGGCTGGAAGCGGCGAACGACACCCGCGCGCTTCAACTTTGGGGCAGGCCGGGACGCGAATATATACGGATGCTGAACGAGCTTACGGAATGCGACTTCGCGGCGCATTTCACCCCGCCGGACGCAGGCACCCTGCTCGCCCATCTTCAGGGCGACATCCTCGATCGCGCGGTCGAGGGCAGCCGCGCGGCGGCATCGCCCGACGACTCGATCCGCTTCATCGGCGCTCCCGGAATCCGGCGCGAGGTCGAGGCCGTCGCCAACGAGATTCTTCGAATCGTCCGCGAAAGCGACCGCGGGTCGCGCGCGCTCAGGTTTCACGAAATCGCGATCCTGATTCCCGAAGCCGCGACCTCCGCATATCTGCCGCACGTCGAGACAATCCTCGCCACCCAATTCGGCATTCCGGTGGAGATCGTGGGAGCCGATTCGCGGGCCGCACCCGCCGCCGAGGCGATCGATCTGCTGATGCGGTTTCCGATGGGGCGCGCGACGCGGACCGAAGTGCTCCGGTTGATGGGGCATCCCGCCGTCGCCGGCTCCCAACTCGACGCCGAGCGGATCGGCGCATGGTGCGAGGAGCTTGGGGTGTTTTTCGGGGCGGACTCGTCGGACCTCGAAGACACTTACCTGCCGCCGAACCTGTTCCAATGGGATCAGGCGCTCACGCGCGCCGCCCTCGGCGCGTTCATGGAAAGCGACCCGGACGAAAACGTCCTGTATGAATCAGGCGCGGAGCGCCTGCTGCCGCTTAACCTGCCCGAGGAAGACCTTGCGGCCGCCGCGCGGTTTCTGAGGATCGCGCGGATGCTGCTTGCGGATGCGCGCGAGATGCGATCACAGCGCATGGCGCTCGGCGAATGGGCGGTCGCGATCTCCGAGTATGTCGGCAGATACGTGCAGGCGATCGACGCCGGCGACCAGTTGATCCGCGATCGCTTTCTCGCCTCGCTCGAGTCTCTCGAATCGATCGAATCTCAACCGGTCGGCTACGAGGTTGCCCATGCCTTCCTGAGCGGCGCGGTGGCGGAGTTCGGGGCCTACCGGGGAGGATTCACGGGGCGCGGCGTGGCGGCCGGGTCGCTTGCGACGCTCAGGGCGCTGCCGTTCAGAGCGATCTTCGTGATGGGGCTGAACGAGGCGGCGTTCCCGGAGCGCGAGCGGCGCGATCCGCTCGACCTCCGCCTCATCCGGCGCCATCCGGGCGACATCAGCCCGTCCGAGCGCGATCGATATCTGTTTCTGGAAGCGATTCTCGCCGCGCGCGAACGAATCGCCTTCTCGTGGATCGAGCGCGACCCGGAAAGCGGCGAGATGCTTCATCCCTCGACCACCCTGCAGGAACTCAAATCCGTCCTCGGTCAATATCTCGCCGAACCGGAACTGGAGAGGCTCGAGGTTTCACATCGAATCAGCAGGTACGAGCCGGTTTACTTCGAGGAAATCGAGCGCGCGTCAGGATCATCCTCATGCCCGCCCGGCGTGATACGGCCGGCGAGCTTCGATCCGGAGGCCCGCAGGGGCGCAAGGATGTTCGCTCTCAGGGAAAGTCTCGCGGCGGCTGCGACCAGCGCGCCGCTGCCAAGGCGCGAGGAACTGCTCGATCGTATCGATCCCGCGCTTCGCGCGAAGCTCTCCGCGACCCTCGGCCTGTTCGAATTGCCGCCTCATCGGGGACGCGGTGAGGATGAGATCGATCTGCCGGTGGCGGCGATTCGGCGGTTTCTTGAGTGTCCCCTTCAGGGCTCGGCCCGCTACGCGCTTCAGATGGCGGATGAAGACGAGCCGCAGCCGGATATCGATGACGAACCAGTCGCGCAGACCAGGCTTGCCCATTCGAGCCTCCTGAACGAGAGCTTCTGGGCCGCGCGCGGAGACCCGGAGAAGTTCCGCGTCGCCTGCGAAGAGAAACTTCAGATCGCGCAGATGAGGGGCGAAGCGCCGGCGGGACCGTTTCTCGATGCGGCGTTGAGGGCGGATTGCGTTAGGTTCGAGCGGTGGCGCGCGGAACTCGGCGACCTCTCCGCCGATCTTGGCCGGTGGCAGACCCTCAGGATGGGCCGGGGCGCCGAATTCTCAACCGCCGATCGCGTGCTTCCATCGCTCGAGATCGAAGTCCGGGCTCCATATGCGGCGGGGAACGACTCGGTGCGCAAGGTGCGATTGTACGGCGCGCTCGGGACCTTTCCGCCCACGATGGACCGGGCAATTCGGCTAATCGCGCGCGCCGAGCCCAGGCCCCGCGATTTCCTCGATCCGATCATTGCCGCAATCGTGCTTGCCGCGGCGGGCGAAGCGATCGGATCGACATTCGAGGTCATTGTTCTCGGCGGCGCGCCGGACGCTGCCCGCAGGAAGAAAGCGTCGTCGTGGAGGCGCGTGTTTCGGCCGCCTCCACCCGAAACCGCGCGCGCCTATCTTGCGGGCTTGATTTCCGAATTGATCCGCGGCGCGCACGACTACTTTCTGCCGATCGAAGCGGCCGCCGCGGCATGGGACGCTCGCAAGAGGGGACGATCCGTCGAGGATGCGGTCGATAGCCAGCGCGAGGGTTTCGGCGGCTGCGCTTCGGACTATGGTCCGGTGCGCCACGGTCGCGAGTACGAGCCTCCGGAGGAAGCGGAGATTATCGCGATACTCCAGCGCCGCTTCGCTCCGATCGCGGTCATCTTCGACGGGAAGGAGGGGAAGTGATGGCCGCTTTGCGCTACCGCCGGCCCGCGATCATCGACCTGATTCCCCTCGATCGTCATTGCGTGATCGAGGCCAATGCCGGGACCGGCAAGACCTTCACGATCGAGCATCTGATCATCGAGCTTCTGCTCAACAGCGACATCCGTCTCGACCAGCTTCTTGCGGTGACCTTCACGGAAAAAGCCGCCGCCGACCTCCGCGCGCGCATCCGCGCCACGATCGAGCGCACCTTCAAGGGAGCGGCGGCGGACGAGGACGTGGCGGGGACGACCGTGAATCTCGACGATGAGCGCCTGCGGCGACTGGAGAGGGCGCTGTTTTCGTTCGACACGGCGCCGATTCACACAATTCACAGCTTCTGCCGCCGAACGCTCGCGGATCTTGCCTTTCAGACCGGGACACGTCTTGCCGTGGAAGTCGCCGAGGCCGGCACGCTTTTCCACGAGGCGTTTCGCGCCGAGCTGCGGGAACGATTCGCTTCGGATGAGCCGATGCGCAGCCTGCTCGAGGAATGGCTTTCCCAGGACACCGGCGGCACGATCGACAAACTAGAGAGCCTGCTCTTCGAGGCACATCGCAACCGTTACGTCCGGTCGGGCGCCTCGAAGCGCAATGCGGAGGCGATCGAGTCGCTGCTGAAGTTCGACCTGGAGGCAATCAAACGCGGATTTTCGAAGCCAGCAGCCTTGAAGGCGCTGGACCTGGTCGGGCAGGCAATCGATCGATTCGCAGGCGATCCGTGGAAGCTGCGCCGCGCGATCGATTCCGCCGGACTCGATTCGATCAGGCATCCCGGCGCAAAGCCGTCGCTCCTCATCGCCGATTTCCTCAACATCGTCGAGCGCCTGAGCTTCGCGTGCACGCTCGAAGCCTGCATCGCGGATACCTTCCTGCCCGCTATCGCGCGGCGGCTGGAAGCGAACAAGCGCGAGCGCGGAGTGATCGATTTCGATGACATGCCGGGGTGGCTCTGGGCCGCGCTCGAAGGACCACAGGGGGCGGAGCTTGCGGCGACGCTGCGGGATCGGCTGCGCGTCGCCCTTATCGACGAGTTCCAGGACACCGACGATCTGCAATGGAAGATCTTCCGGAGAATCTTCGTCGAGGCCGGCGGGAACCATCGCCTCTACGTCATCGGCGACCCGAAGCAGTCGATCTACGCATTCAGGGGAGCCGATGTATTCACCTATCTCGAGGCCAGGCGCGAGCTTACCACCCATCATGGCGCGGAGCTCGTTCCGCTGGCGGAAAATTTTCGCTCGACCTCGCCGATGATCGACGCGGTCAATTTGATATTCGACCCCGCCCCTCCCGAGGCGCTGTTTGCGAGCGGCGAGATCCGTTACGAGCATCCGTCGCTGTGCGGCAGGCCTCTGATGAAGGCGTTCGAACGGGGACGCGAGGCGAAGCCCGTCACGATCTTCGAGTTGCAAACCGACAAGCTTTCCGCGCGCCGCTGCCGCGAACTTATCGGAAGGGCCCTGGCCGGCGCGCTAAAGGCGCTCATCGACGGAAGCAATCCCATCGAGATTGCCGACGAAAAAAACCAAAAGCGAACCGTAACGGCGGGCGGAATCTTCGTTCTTACCCGCAGCGGGATCGAAAGCCGGGAAATGGCGGGCTACCTGCGCGATGCCGGCGTTCCCTACGCCTTCTACAAGCAGGATGGGCTGTTCCAGACTTCCGAGGCCGGCCATGTGCTCGACGTGCTTCGCGCCGTCGCGCAGCCTTATCGGCGTTCCAACCGGCTCAAGGCGTGGTCAACCCCGTTCTTCGGAGTCAGGATGCGCGATCTGCCGAGGCTCGAAGACGTGCAGCCGTCTCATCCCCTGATGGCGCGGCTGCTCGAATGGAAGGCGCTCGCCGACCAGGAGCGGTTCGCGGAGATGTTCGCGGCGATGCTCAACGGAAGCGGGCTTGCCGCGCGCGAACTGTTGCTCGCGGACAGCCCGCGCGAGCTGACCAACTACGAGCATATCTTCGAAATCCTGCTCGAACAGGCGTTCACAAAGCCGCGAAACCTCGACGACCTCGTGCATTTGCTCGCGCGATGGGTGGCGGGAATCGACCTGCCCCCCGGAGAGGAGCCCGGCGTCCAGCGCCTCGACCGTGACAGCAACGCGGTCCAGATCATGACGGTGCACAAGGCCAAGGGACTGGAGGCGGATGTGGTCGCGCTGTTCGGAGGCTATGCGATCGGCGGCCAGCAGGAACGGATCTCGGTATTCCATCGCGGCGGAATCCGCGAAGTGATCGCAGGCAGGAACGCGCGGAATGCTGCCGGCGCCGCGATCAAGGAGGAGCGACATGCGGAGGATGAACGGCTGCTGTATGTCGCCCTGACGCGGGCGCGCGCGCGGCTGTATCTTGCTGTGTTCCCGCCGAACTCGACCAAAAGAGAGCTTAACGGCTACCACGCTCATCTGAACCGGCGCCTGCTCGCGCTCGCCTCCGACCCGGCGCACGCATCCGAATTCGCCCGGCTGATCGAGAGAATTCCGCTCGGCCCGCATGCTTCTTTCGCCGCCGCTCCAGCTTCCGCGAAGACGTCGATCGGCGGGTGGACGCCGCCCGAGGTGCTTCTGGATGAAAACGGAGACCGCGAACTCGCCCGCCTGCGCGGCGAAATCATCCGCAACCATCCGCCGCTCGCGATCGAGTCGTACACCTCGATGCAGCGGCGAATCGACCTGCGCGACGGCGATGACCGCTCGATCTTCAAGTTCGATCAGGAGGGGGATGGTGACTCGGCGCACGACGATCTAGCCGGCGGACGCGCGGTGGGAATCTTTCTGCACGAGGTGATCGAACGGCTGGATCTCGGATCGATCGCCGCCGCGCCGGACGCCGCGGCCTGGAAGTCCGATCCCGAGGTGCGCCGCCTAATCGAAGCCGCCGCACGCCGCCATCAGGTGCCGCATCGCGATGCATGGATCGAACAAGCGGGAGAGATCGTCTTCAACGCGCTGCGCTCGCCGATAGCGCTCGATTGCGGCATCGTGCCCGCGCTCGCGGAATGTCCGGCGACGCGCGAACTGGAGTTCACATTTCCAATCCCCTCGCGGGTCCATCCGCTCGGCGGCTCGGGAGACGGCGGATGGAAGATCGAACAGGGGCTTCTCACCGGGTTCGTCGATTTCGTGTTCCGGTTCCGCGATCGGATCTACTTCGCGGATTGGAAGAGCGACCGTCTCGATTCATACGATCCCGACGCGATCGGCGAGCACGTATCGTCGCGCTACGCGATCCAGGCGCGCATTTACACGGTCGGGATCGTGCGGCTTTTGAGAATTCGCGATCGCGCCGAGTACGACGCCCGTTTCGGCGGCCTCCTGTACGTCTTCATCCGCGGCATCGATCCCCGCGGCGACGGCCGCGCCGGCGTGTATTTCCATCGCCCGTCGTGGGAAGAAGTCATCGACTACGAGCACGGTTTGATGAACTCCACGGAGGGAGGGGGATGGGCGTGAACGACACGTACGCCAGGCTCGCCCTCCCCACCGCATCGCGGAGTCTCGCGCTCGCGCGCGGCGAGCGGATGAGCGCGCTTGAAAGACGGCTTCGCGCGATCGAGCAGAAGGCCACCGAACTCAACCTCGAGCCCGAAGCCGTTCATCTGGCGGCCGAAATCGCGGCGCTTGAGCCGGACCTCGACGACGATGCGCGGTTCGTCTTGATCCTGTTGGTCGTGATCACGCTCGCTGCCGCCGCTCAGGGAAGCACGAGATTTCCGGCGGTTGGACAAGCGGCCATGGAGCCGATGCGCCGGATGCTGGAAGCGTTCGAAGGCTGCGCCGACGGCCTCGACCGCGATGCCGTCCGCGCCGCGATCGAGCGGATGCTGGCCGATGGCCTTGCGCCGCGGGTTATCGGCCGGTTCCCGACCGACCGCCTGCCGCTGCTGTTTCTCGATCCCTTCGTCACGCATCAGCGGCTTCATGCGATGGAGCGGCGGATCGCGGAGCGCATCGTCGCGATGCGCTCGGCCGCCGCATTCGATGCGTCCAGGGTCGCCGATGCGATCCGGGATGTAACCGGGCGGCCGGCCGTTGTCGGAGGAGTGCGTATCGAGTTCTCCGGGGAACAGCTAAAGGCGGTGGAAACCGCTGCACGCTCGAGGCTGGCGCTCATTTCGGGGGGGCCGGGCACCGGAAAAACCTCCATCGTCGTGGCGATTCTTCGCGTGCTCGCGAGGCTCGGCGTATCGCCCGATGAGATCGCGCTATGCGCTCCGACCGGGCGCGCGGCGTTCAGGATGCGCGAGTCGATGGCGACGGCGATGGCCAGCGTCGAGGATCCGTCGGCGGAGGATTTGCGGATGCGCGAGTCTCCGCCCGCCTCGGCAACGGTCCATCGCCTGCTCGGATATTCACCCGAGCGCCGCCGCTTCATGCATCATCGCAACAATCCTCTAGCCGCGCGGGTGGTGGTGGTTGATGAAAGCTCGATGCTGGATCTCACCCTGATGGAACGGCTGGTGGGTGCGCTCGGGCCGTCCGCGCAACTGGTGCTGCTTGGCGATGCCGACCAGCTTCCGTCGGTTGCGGCGGGAGCGGCTTTCCGCGACCTGACGCCGGCAGACCGATCCCATCCGCTCTTCGAATGCGCAGTCAGACTCACCCGCAACTACAGGACTCGCACCGACGATCCGGCGGGGGCGGCGATCGTCGAACTCTGCCGGCGGATCAACGCGGGAGATGCGGGGGTCGAAGGCAGCGGGGCCGTTCCCCCGCCGATCGCGCTCAGATCGAATCCGGACCGGATCGAATTCAAAGGCGTCGAGATGCTGGGATCGACGCAACGGCTTGACGAGTTCCTGGAGCGATGGGAACGCGAAAGCGGTTCGGACCGGGCGGCGGCTCTTGCCGCACGGGAGTACACGATCGCCGACGGCTCTTTCGGGGCGAAAGACCGCGAGCTGCTCGCAGACCTGTTCGAGTGTCGCACTCGAGCGCGAATCCTGTGCCTGACGCGGACGGGCGCGACGGGTTCCGATGCGCTCAACGGATGGATGCATCGGCGGGCGTTGCGGAGTATTGCCGAATTGCCGAGAGCTGCGGCCTTCGTCGCGGGAGAACCAATCGTGGTCAATCGAAACGACTACGAGCGCGGCCTGTTCAACGGAGACCAGGGCGTGGTCGTGAATGTGCGCGATGCGGGCGGAAGGCGGTTTGCGGCGGCGGTGTTCAGCCGTGACGATGGGTTCGCGGCATTTCGTATCGAGGCTCTTCACGACCTGATCGAACTTGCCTACGCAACGACCGTCCACAAGGCGCAGGGATCGGAGTTCGATGTGGCCGCGTTGATCCTTCCGGAGCGGGACATGCCGCTTTTGACGCGCGAACTGCTGTATACGGCGGTGAGCCGATGCCGCCGCGGAACGGTGATCGTGGGCGATCCCGTGCTCCTGACCCTGGGAATTTCGCGCAAGGCGGACCGTTTCTCCGGACTCGCCGAGGAACTGAATGCGCGGGCCAAGCCGGCCCGGCCCGAGAAGCCGATGCAATTGGCGATGAATTTTGAACAGAGCTCCTCGGAACGGAAACGCCGCTGACACCTTGCGGCAATCATGAGCAGCCACAATGTGGTTCGTAGCGCCATGACGCGCCTGCCATGCGAGTCAAAGGCGATGGCCCGAAGCGTGCAATGGATTCAGGGCGATGGAGCGGGAAACGGGCATAAGAACCGATGAGCGCGGCCATCGCCGGCGATGATTGCGCCGCCCTGCTGGCCGGCGGGACTTGTGAATCGATGTGCGCCGGCAGGCGCATGGTCCCCGCGTTCCGCGTACTATACTGAAGCAGGCGGGGACGGCATCTTCGGCGTATCCGCTCCCCCCGATTTGAAGACATTGCACCCCGCTACGCCATCGAACACGATCGAGGCGAAGCACATACCTGGATGAAGCCCGGCGAAACCGGCTTCGACGAAGGACTGGAGTAACGACATGAATCCACTCAAGGCGCTGCACGACCATGGACAATCGGTTTGGCTCGACTTCATCCGCCGAAATCTCATCAAGAGCGGGGAGCTCGGCCGGCTGATCGATCGCGATGGGGTGCGAGGGGTGACTTCGAATCCCTCCATCTTCGAGAAGGCGATCGCGGGCAGCGGCGACTACACGGAGTCGCTGGCGTCGGCGCCGCGCGAGTGGACGGCGATGCAGGTTTACGAATCGCTCGCGATCGCGGACATCCGCGATGCCGCCGAGGTGCTGCGCCCGGTTTACGAACAGAGCAGGGGGCGCGACGGATACGTGAGTCTCGAGGTCTCACCGTATCTCGCGGACAAGACGGCGGAGACGGTGGACGAGGCGCGGCGGTTGTGGAGGGCGGTCGATCGGCCGAACCTGATGATCAAGGTTCCGGCGACCGCGGCCGGAATTCCGGCGATTCGCACCCTTATTTCGGAAGGGATCAACGTCAATGTCACGCTTCTGTTCGCGCAGGAAACGTACGAAGCGGTCGCGCAGGCGTACATCGCCGGTCTCGCGGAGCGCACGCGGGCCGGTGCCGACGTGTCCAAAATCGCAAGCGTCGCCAGTTTCTTCGTAAGCCGCATCGACACTCTCGTGGACGGGATGATCGACAAGCGTATCGCATCGAATCCCGCGGGCGCCGATCGCGCCGCCATCGAGGGGCTCAGGGGGAAGATCGCGATTGCGAACGCAAAGCTCGCCTATCAGCGCTATCTGCGACTCTATCGCAGCGAGCATTGGCAGGCGCTCGCGGCGAAGGGCGCGCAGACCCAGCGGCTTCTGTGGGCCAGCACCAGCACCAAGAATCCCAGCTATCGCGACGTCATGTACGTCGAGGAACTCATCGGCCCCGAGACCGTGAATACCATCCCGCCCGCCACCATGGATGCGTTCCGGGAGCACGGAGCCGCGCACGAGACGCTGACCGAGGGAATCGATCGCGCGGGCGAGGAGATGGATGCGCTGGCGCGCGCCGGAATCTCGATGAAGGAAGTCACCGACCGGCTGGTCCAGGAAGGGGTCAAGCTGTTCGCCGACGCCTTCGATCAGTTGCTTGCGGCCGTGACGAAGGCGACCGGCGCAAAAGCCTAGACTTCGCGCATTACATCTTTCGATCCGATCGTACAGGGAGAAGGCCTATGCAGATGGGAATGATCGGTCTTGGCAGGATGGGCGCGAACATGGTGCGCCGCCTCCTGCGCGGCGGCCATCAATGCGTCGTCTTCGACATGAACCGCAGCGCGGTGGATGAACTCGTCAAGGAAGGCGCGATCGGCGCCGCCTCGCTGGACGACTTCGCCGCTAAGCTTGGCAAGCCGCGCGCGGCTTGGATGATGGTGCCGGCGGCGGCGGTCGAGCAGACCCTTGCCGAGTTGGCGCGCCGCTTCGAAAAGGGCGACATCATCGTTGACGGCGGCAATTCGTACTACATCGACGATATCCGGCGCGCCAGGATGCTCAAGGAAAAAGGCATACACTACGTCGATTCGGGCACCAGCGGCGGCGTATGGGGACTCGAGCGCGGCTACTGCCAGATGATCGGCGGCGAGACCGGGGTGGTGAAGCATCTCGACCCGCTGTTCGCGACGCTCGCGCCGACCATCGATTCCGCGCCGCGCACGCCCGGGCGTGAAAAAGCGCCTGCCTCGACCGCCGAGCACGGCTATCTGCATTGCGGACCCAACGGGGCGGGCCATTTCGTCAAGATGATCCACAACGGCATCGAGTACGGAATCATGGCCGCCTACGCCGAAGGATTGAACATCCTGCGCCACGCCAACGTCGGAAAACGGCAGGAAACCGTTGATGCGGAAACGACGCCGCTGCGCGAACCCGAGCACTATCAATACGATTTCAACCTCACCGAGATCGCCGAGGTGTGGAGGCGGGGCAGCGTCATCGCGTCGTGGCTGCTCGATCTCACCGCGCAGGCGCTGCTCGATGATCCGCAGCTCCAGAAGTTCGAAGGGCGGGTGTCGGACTCGGGCGAGGGCAGATGGACGGTGGATGCGGCGATCGACGAGGGGGTGCCGGCGCACGTGCTGAGCGCGGCGCTGTACGAGCGTTTCAGCTCACGCGGCGCGGCTGATTTCGCCGACAAGCTGCTCTCGGCGATGCGCTACGAGTTCGGCGGCCACCTGGAAAAAACGAAATAGTCCGCCACTTCCCGGAATGGACCGCGCCGCACGAGGATGATTCAGGGAATGATCCTGGCCGGTGATATCGGTGGAACCCACGCGCGGATGGCGATATTCGCCGTCGAGCGCGGGCGCCTGTCGCTTGGCGCCGAGCATGTCTATCCGACCCGCGAATACCGCCGGCTCGAAGATGCGGTCCGCGACTTCATCGACCGCAATCCCGTCTCTCTCGTCGCCGCCTGCTTCGGAATCGCAGGACCCGTCCGACACGGGAGCGCCGCAATGCCTAACCTCGGATGGGTGGTCGATAGCAGGGTGCTGGCGGGCGAAATCGGAATCCAGCGCGTAAGCGTGATCAACGACCTCGAGGCGAACGCCTACGGCATCGCTGCCCTCGACGAGAACGATTTCGCGGTCCTCAACCCGGGCGCTCCGGACGCATCCGGCAACGCGGCCGTAATCTCCGCCGGAACCGGCCTCGGCGAAGCCGGCCTTTACTTCGACGGCTCCGTTCATCGCCCGTTCGCGTGCGAAGGCGGACACGCCGACTTCGCTCCGGCGAACGAGCTTCAGACCGAGATGCTGTCGTGGCTGCGCCGGGAGCACGCTCACGTGAGCTGGGAGAGGGTGCTTTCGGGTCCGGGGATCGTGAATATCTACCGCTTTCTGCGGGGCACGGGCCGGGGCGATGAGCCCGCATGGCTCGCTGAAGCCCTTCGCAAGGGCGATCCCGCAGCGGTGATCACCGCGTATGCGCTGGAGGGCAAGTCGGCCCTGTGCGAGGCAACCCTGGACATGATGGTGTCGCTGTATGGAGCGGAGGCTGCGAACCTGGCGCTCAAGGTAATGGCGACGGGCGGGGTGTTCATCGGCGGCGGAATCGCGCCGAAGATCCTCAAAAAGCTCCAGGATTCGGCTTTCATGCGAGCGTTCGCGAACAAGGGCAGGATGAGCGATCTGCTGCGCGCGATGCCGGTCAAGGTCATCCTCAACGACGGCACCGCGCTGCTGGGCGCCGCTCGCGCCGCGGCACTGTCGGCGAAACTGCTCTAACCGCCTATCCGGGCCGATCGAGATACGTCCGTATTGTCGAAGCGGGTACCGCGCCGCCGATGAGCCTCAAGGCTGCGCCGATCCTGAGCACGTGGAACACGAACACGGCCAGGGCGAAGCCCGCAATCACCACGCTCAGCGACGCGAGGGCGCCGGGATCGGTTCCGGGAGCGCGCGCGCACGAAATCGCATACGACGCCGCCGCGATGGATACGGCAATCGCGCTTACCGCCGAAATGATCACGTCGCGCAGCAGGGGCGATCGCCCGCCGCCAAGATGGCGGCGCAGCTCACCCGCTGAGAAATTGTCGAGGAACCATCCCGTGGCTTCGTCAACCGCGCCGGCGTGCGGCGGCGCGATCCTCGCTCCCGTCAGCGGATCGATCGCATCGAGCCCGCGCTCATGGCGGGCGATGCCGTCGAGGATCGCGCGGTGGATGGTCTCGGTGATCGGAAACTGCCAGGCAAGCGCGAATGAAAGGATCGCGCAAAATGCGGGCAGCAGCGCGAACATCGCCTTGATCGCCAGGATCACTTCCTGGGTCTGCACCGCGTTGGGGACGTAGCCGAGCTGTCCCAGAACGGCGATCGGCACCACCGCGCTCGGGATCGCTACGAATTTGGGAAGGATGCTCCAGAAGGCGGTGTACTGGGCCTCGCGGCGCTTGCCGGTATGGAATTCGTCGTAGTCGATGACGTCGGCCTGCATCGAGGGGCCGAGGAACAGGCCCGCACCGAACGCCGCGCCCGACCAGCAGATCAGGACCATCAGGCCCGCGGTGTCGCCCTTTCCCAGGAAGAACATCGCGCCGCCGCCGGTGATATTCATGATGAAGCTGGCGAGCCAGGTCGGCAGCTTGCCGAAGCGATGCGCGGCGCCGACCCATAGCGGCAGGCACAGGAACCCGACGCCGAAATAGCCGAGCAACTCGAGCGACAGCCACAGATCGGGATTTTTGGGCTGCAGTACGTAGGCGTTGAAAAAGGGCAACAGGGTGGCGGGAATCGCGCCCGTGATCGACGCGACGACGTAACTCGCGAGCAATATGACGAAGGGGCGATTGCGCAGCGCGCGCCGGATGCCCGGGACGAAGGGGTTGGACTCGCGCGCGGAGAACTCCGGACGCTCGCGCACCTGCCAGGCAAGCAGCCAGTAAAGCGCCGTCAGCATTATCGCGAACGTCACGCCGATCGCGGAGAACGCCTGCCGCTCGTTCCATCCAAGCAGCTTCATCATCACGCCCGGAGCCGCCGCGGCGACGATCGTTCCGAGAATCGTGAACGCCTCTCTCACCCCGAACAGGCTCGACCGCTCGTGATAGTCGAGCGTGAGTTCGGGTCCGAGCGCGTAATGGGGGAGCGCATAGATGGTGTGAAAGATGAAATAGAGCGTGAAGGTGACCGCGAACCACAGCGCCGCCCCGTTTCCCGACAGCCATCGCGGCGGGCTCAGCATCGCCCAGAACGCAAGCCCGCACACTGGCGCCCCGAAAATCAAATAGGGACGCCGGCGGCCCAGCCGCGTGCGCGTGCGGTCAGACAGCCATCCGACGATCGGGTCGCTCAGCGCATCCAGCGACCTCGCCATCGCGATCGCAAGCGCAAGGTATCCGAGCGGCACCAGCACCACGTCGGCATAGAACTTCGGCATGTTGACGAGGATCGGGATGACCAGCGCGGCGCCCGCGAAACTCGGGGCGCCATAGAGGATCTTGATTTTCCAGGAAAGCCGTTCCGGCTGGGCTTGGGTCTGTTCGGCGGCGGCAGCCGCGGTCTGCTGCAAAGGTATTGTCACGAAACACTGTCCGGCGAGCGGGAGGCGCGGGGGCCTGCCGGGGGCCGGGCTAGTGCAGTCTAGCTGAAGCGGACTGCCTCGCGAAAACCCTTTTTTCAAGGGCTTCGGATGCAGGTTGACGGCCGCCGGGCGGTGGTTAGTTTTTTTTCAGGAACTCATCAAAAGGAGGTGCGGGAACGATGGCGGGAGCATTGCAAACCTGGTCTCCGTTCCGTCAGATGGAGCGCTTCCGTCGCGAGGTTGACGAACTGTTCGATCGCTTCATGTCCGGAGCGACCGACACCGGGCGGTGGTTGCGCGATCGATGGCACCCCGCGATCGAATCCTTCGTCGAAGGCGACACGATGGTCGTGAGGGCCGACCTGCCGGGAATCGACCCCGACAAGGTCGAGGTTACCGTCAACGGCGACCTTTTGACGATCAGCGGCTCGCGTGAAGCCGCCAAGGAGGAGAAGGATCGCGACTACATGTATCGCGAGGTCATCTACGGCAGCTTCGAGCGGACGCTGCATCTGCCGTCCGGAATCGATCGCGATCAGATCAAGGCCTCGTACAGCAACGGGGTGCTTGAGCTGAGGATGCCGCTGCCGAGGGAGATGGTCTCGCGCAAGGTGCCGATCGAGATCGAGCACAGGAAGTAACCGGTATTGCCCACGCGATGCGGGAGGCGGTGACGCGCCTCCCGCGCGGCCGGCCGCTTTGCCGTGCCTTCTACCGCGCGAACAGTGGCGGCTTCAGATGCTTCCACGGACGCGCCTGTTCGTACGCCGCCGCGAGTGAGAGAAGCTCGAACTCGCCGTTGGGCCGCCCGACTATCTGAACGCCTATCGGCAATCCTCCATCCGAGAATCCCGCGGGCAGCGTGATTGCCGGCTGTCCCGTCGCGTTGAAGGGATATTCGAAGGCGATCCACGTCCATAGTTCATCCAGATAGCGCTCGGGGCGGGATGGAAAACTGCCGTTGCGCATCGCCGGCTTCGTCATCGTCGGCGTGATCAGCGCATCGTAAGGGTCGAGGTGTTCCACGATCGAGCGCGCCGTATTGTGCATCACCGCGACCAGGTTCACGTAGTCGGCGGCGCTCAGCTTGCGCCCTTCGTGGAACATTTCGCGCACCACGGGATCGACCCATTCGAGATTGTTGATCGGAATGGCGGCGATTCCGACGCAGATGAGCGAGCGTGCGCAATCCAGCAGCATCGCCCCGGGATCCAGATCTATTATCTCGACCTCGTGGCCCATCTCGCGCATCGCGGCGCACGACGATTGGAAGGCGCGGGCGACATCGGGATCAACCGGACCAAGCCTGGTTTCGGGAATCGCGGCAAGCTTGAGCCCCTTCGGCATGAAGTTGACCGCATCGGCGAACGGACGTTCAGGCGGCGGCGCCCAGTAGGGATCGCCGACGACCGGGCCCGCCAGCACGTCGAGCATCATCGCGACATCACGCACGCTCCTGGCAATCGGGCCGCGGGTGGCAAAGCCACCCCACGCCTCTCCGCGGTAAGGCGCGTAAGTGAGCCTGCCGCGGGACGGCTTGAGTCCGACCACGCCGCAATTCGAGGAGGGACCGCGAATCGAGCCGCCGCCGTCGCTGCCTTCGGCCAGGGGTCCGAGGCCGGCAGCCACCTGGGCGGCCGCTCCGCCGCTCGACCCTCCGGCGTTGTAATCAAGGTTCCAGGGGTTGCGTGCGATCGGACAGAGTCCGCCCTCCGTGGTCGGACGGCCGCCGAATTCCGGCGTGGTCGTCTTGCCGAGCAGAATTCCGCCCGCCTCACGCAGGCGAACCGCGATTACGGCGTCCTGCGGCGGAACGGAGTCCGCATAGTTGCGCGACCCGAGCGTGGTCACGATGTCTTTGGTGGGAGTGAGATCCTTGAGCGAATAGACGACGCCATAGAGCGGCAGCGCCGCGGCCTTGCCCCGTTGCGCCTCCACGCGGCGGGCATCGGAAAGGGCACGGTCGGCGGTCACGGTCATGTAGGCGCCGAGCACGGGATTGTGACGCTCGATGCGCTCTAGGAAGAACTCGGCCGCTTCCACCGGGCGCAGCTCGCCTCGGCGGACAAGCTCCCGCAGCTCCCAGGCCTCGATAAACGGATCCAGCGCAGGCATCGTCACACCGCGGTCAATCCGCCATCCACCGAGAGCGACGCGCCGGTCACGAAGGATGCCCCATCGGAGCAGAGCCACGCGACCGCCTCGGCGATCTCCTGGGGGCGGGCCTTGCGGCCTACTGGCTCGACCTCGTCGAGGCGCGCGGCAAGCTTGGGTTTTCCGGCGACCATCCCTTCGACGAGCGGAGTGTCAACCACGCCCGGGCACACGTCGTTTATCCTTATACCCGCGCGGGCGTATTCGATGGCGGCGCATTTGGTGAGTCCGACCACGCCGTGCTTGGCGGCGGTGTAGGCCGGCATCGAATGCGAGGCGACGAGTCCCGCCGCGGAGGCGGTGTTGACGATCGCGCCGGGGGAATGCTGGGCGAGGAACTGGCGTATTTCGGCGCGCATGCACAGCCATACGCCCTTGAGATTGACCGCCATGATGCGGTCCCATTCCTCCTCGCTGTAGTCGGCGGTCTTGCATTGCGAGCCCGCGATTCCGGCATTGTTGAAGGCGCAATCGAGCCGCCCGTAGATCTTGACCGCCGCAGCGACCAGCGCGTCCGCATCCGAGGCGCGCGCGACGTCGCAGGCGAAGAACTCCGCCGACGCTCCCTGTCCTTTGAGCATCCGCACGGTCTGATTGCCGCCTTCTTCGGAAACATCGGCCGCAATGATCCGGGCGCCTTCGCGCGCGAACACCTCAGCCGCCGCCCGGCCGATTCCCGACGCCGCGCCGGTGATTATTGCGACCTTGCCCTCGAGTAAGCCTGCCATGATTTTGCCTCCGGATGATGGCGCAAGTCTGCCATCATCGCCGCCGATCTACCAAACCGGCGCTGCGCCGCTCTGTCACGATCGCGCCCGCCTGGTGTAGGCTCGCGCATCACCGGCGGGAGATGGCGCATATGCTTCGAAGCGAAAAGAGGATCCTCACCACCCACGCGGGCAGCCTGCCGCGCAGCGCCCGGCTCAAGGAAATCTTCATCCGCAGAAGCCGCGGCGAAGCGATCGACGGCGCCGAACTCGAACGCGAGATAGAGGCATCGACGCTCCGCGTGATCGCGAAACAAATGGAAGCCGGGATCGACGTCGGGAACAACGGCGAACAGGCGCGCGAGAGCTTCTTCACTTACGTCCGCGATCGGATGATCGGATTCGGAGGACGCAGCGAACGGCCGATGATGCGGGACATCGTGCAGTTCCGCTCCTTCCTGGAGCACATGCGGATCGGCGATCTTCGGATGGTGGATTTGATGCATGCGCCGATGGCGGTGGGCGAGGTGCGCTACCAGGATCGCGCGGCGCTCGAAAAGGAGTGCGGGGACTTCAGCCGAATCCTTGCCGGCTCCGACGGCAAATTCGCCGAAGCCTTCATGACCGCGCCCTCGCCGGGAATTATCGCGTCGGCGATGCTGAACGGCTACTACGACACCTACGAGAAGTACGTGTTCGCGCTCGCCGACGCCCTGCGGGTCGAATACGCGCATATAGTCCGAAGCGGGTTCGTCCTTCAGGTCGATGCGCCCGATCTGGCGATGGAGCGGCATACGTCCTATGCCGACCGTCCGCTCGGCGAGTTCCTGGACTACGTGGCGACGAATGTTGCGGCGATAAACCGCGGCCTTGAAGGACTCCCGACAGACAGGGTCCGGCTGCACGTATGTTGGGGCAACTACGAGGCGCCGCACCATCTCGACGTCCCGCTCGAAGCGATCCTCCCGCATCTGTATCAGGCCCGCGCCGGCGCCCTGGTGATCGAAGCCGCCAATCCGCGCCATCAACACGAATACCGATGCCTCCGCGAGCATCCGATGCCGGACCACATGCTGCTTGTGACCGGCGTGATCGACACCAAGACGAACTACGTGGAGCATCCCGAAGTGATCGCCGACCGGATCGAGCGGGCCGCGCAGGCGATCGGAGATCCGCATCGCGTGATCGCGGGCACCGACTGCGGGTTCGAAACCACCACCGGTCTCGGCGAGGTGGCCGAGGAGATCGTCTGGGAAAAGCTCAAGGCGATGCGCGCGGGCGCGGATTTGGCGGCCCGCCGGCTTCTCTGATCCGCGCTTACTCCGGGGTCGCGGGAACGGTCGGGCGCTCAGCCGCGCCGCGCATGCTCTCCCCTTTGGCGCGCGGCGCGGTTGCGCGCGCCGCGACCATCACGGCCACCGCCAGCATCATCGCGGCCAGCAGGTACGGGGCTCCGGGAAGGTGCCTGCTTGGGTGCGGTTCGATGAAGGCTGCGAACACGCCGGTGAACAGCATAGGGCCGATCATGAAGGCGATGCCGCGAAGGCTGCTCAGCGCTCCCTGCAACTGCCCCTGTTCGTTCGCGCTCACGCGCCGCGTCATGATCCCCTGCATCGGCGGACCCGACAGCCCCCACAATCCGCTGACCGGAACCGCAAGCCAGAAGATGAACCCGTTGGGAGCAAGCCCGTAGATCGCGAAGCCCGCGACGCCGAACCACAGGCCCGCGAGCATCACTTGGCGCTCGCCGAATCTGGCGACGGTGGGCTCGACCATGAAGGCGCCGACCACCGCCGAGCATACGCCGACCGTCGCCAGCGCAAGCCCGATCATCCGTTCGTCCCATCCGTAACGATACATCGCATAGAGCACGAAAGTGGTCGGGAGGGCTTCATGCGCGATACTGGCGATGAAATTCGAAAGCGAGAGTCCCAGCAGTTCCATGTGCGAGCGCAGCAGGCGCACCGATCCGATCGGATTTGCGCGCCGCCACGAGAAGGGTTCGCGCCGCTCCGCCGGCAGCGATTCGGGAAGCACGAACATCCCGTACATCGCGTTGAGAAGGCTCAGCGCCGCCGCC
>Ga0070741_10003862_pt1 | contig 36047 bp, 30 predicted proteins | sample Coa_R1_4_FD_66440 | JGI IMG/M metagenome (GOLD analysis project Ga0070741, IMG submission 66440) | Surface soil microbial communities from Centralia Pennsylvania, which are recovering from an underground coalmine fire - Coalmine... | ecosystem: Environmental > Terrestrial > Soil > Unclassified ... | reverse complement strand
ATATCGCGCCTGCGCGCATCTGTGCGGCGAAGCGCGTGACCATTTCACGAGGGGCGCGGTGCACGGACAGGCGCACCTGCGTACCTTCAACTTCTCGCACCATGTCGATAGAGAAGTTCGGTTCGAACGTGAAGGGGATGCGACGAAGTGATAGCACGTGTTCAACGTGCCGCGAGGCCGACGCATGTGAAACGCGACTCGGATCGGGACGGCGGAGGTCCGCCCGTTGGGTGCTCATGGTTGCTCTGGTTGCTTGGCGCACTGTGGCTGCCCCGCTAGGCGCCGGCGTGAGATGCGGCCGCCACTTCACGCGAGGTTTCGGTTGTGTCGGCCGCAGGAGGTTCGACATCACTGCCCTCAGTCACGGTAAGGTCCCACTCGGATGTCGCCCGCGCTACCACCGCGTCGAGTAGATCGCGCACCGTCTTCAGTCTCGCGAACGTTTCGAGTTGGCGTTCGGGAGCTACGTCGAGCAAGTCGTCGACTTGAAACCTCATCAGAGCGCCGATGTGTTGTGCCGAACCGCGGCTGCGCCGATCCCGTGGCTTGAAGCCGGAAGCAACGGCGCGAAGCTCGCCGGAGCGTGCCAAGCGTTCGCCCTCAACAATCCCCTCCGCTTCCTCCTGTGACGAGGCGGCGTTGACGCGAGCGACGAGTCTCTTGACATCAGCGACCGGAATCCGTCCCTCGGAGGCGAGGACCGTCAGTTGCTCGAAAGGCTGCGCTAGCCGAATTGCCTGTAGCGCTGCCCGCGTGCTCGGGGGCAACACCTCAAGAAGCCGGTCTTCGAGGCCCATGCGCCCGGCGCGAAGTTCGAACTGACCTTCGGCGATCCAACGCGCGATCTTTGCCTCTTTAACTCCTGTCATACGCGATAGCGACCGGAGATCTGGGTGCTCCCCCTCTTGGACGGCGCCGATGATGAAGCTACGAATCTCCTCATCGGTCATGGCGAGGCCGTTCGACTGGTTCAGCTCGACTGAGAGTGACCGAGCTTGGAGCGGAGTCATACCGTGACAGATGTACGCAGGGATGGTCCTCTCGCCGTTTCGGACGGCGGCCTCTAGACGCGTGTTTCCGTCGATTTTTTCCATAGCGTCGTTGAGGACGATGGCGGGGAAATTCGCGCCGTTGCGCATAGCTGTGGCGTACTTGCTGACCTGATCCTTCGGGGCGCGATGGTCGATCCGGCGGACTTGGTTCCCTTCTGCATCGCGAATCTCGTCGATCCGGACGTTGGGCTCGAAGTCGAAGTCGATACCGCGCGCCCCGAGCATGTGCTCGATCTGCTGGGACGTTGCGGGGTGGGCTGCGCGGGTCCGTGGGGCCATGAGGGCTTCTCCAGGAGGCTGGTTGGAGTCGTAGCCTAGCAAAAGCTGTTCTAGCATGCAAGACTGTGAGTCCCTTGGCTCGCGGTCGCGAGTCCTGTACAGGTCGTGCCGAGCTCATAATCTGCTAGTGATCGAGAAGGATGGCCCCCCGTGGGCGTGCTGGACGCGCTGACCCGGCTGCTGAGTGGCCAGGTCGGCGGTCCCACGACGTACGTCTTGCTGGGTTTGCTGGTCGTGCACTTCCTCGGCCGCGAGGTCCGAGGCAGCTTTGACTGGTGGAACACGAGGCCCCTGCGCCGGCCGCCGCCCCCGCCAAAGAGCAAGAGAGCTAACGAGGCCGGGCGGACGCGCCGCGGTCGGCCTGGTCGGCACCCACGCAGTAGGTCCTAGACAGGGTCTGTACTGCTGCGGCACTCCTCAAGCTGCGCTGTTGCGAAAGATGGATTATCATGGATCTAGGAGCATGATTACGGACAATCGACAACCACGCCGAATCACCAGCCAAGCCGAGGCTCAGGTCGTGGGGGAGCTAGAGGCCTCGCAGCGGATCACTCTCACGACGGAGGAGGTCGCGGCCGTGATCGGCGCTCCGCTAGCCAGCCAGCGGGTACGAGACGTCATAGCGCAACTCCGCAAGCACGGCTGGCTGCAGCCCTTACCGCTGCGAGGCGCCTACGAGTTCCAGCCGGCCGTCAGCGGCCCTTATCCCTCAGGCGATCCCTGGCTTGAGCTTCGCGTCGTGCTGGCGAGGAATACCGCCGCAAGAGCTCACGTTGGTTTGGGGTCGGCAGCGTTTCTTCGCCATTTCGCGGATCGGCGTCCCGTCCCCGACTCGGTGGTCTGGCTAGCGGACCAGCCGGTCCCGCCGGGAATGCTTCGCCCCTATAGGGTCGTGCGCTGTGTGGCCGACCGTTTCTTCGGGTCGTCGCCGATCGATGGTTTGCCGGTGGCCACGCCCGAGCGGATCGCCCTTGAGGCTGCCCTGTGGCCTGGGTACGCGGGAGACTTGCGCAGCCCTGAGCACTGGATCCGGAATGTTCTGCAGCATGTCGACCTCGATACCCTCACGGAAGGAGCGCGGCGCCTTGGTCCGGCGGTGACTGGTCGCCTCGGCTACCTGGCCGAACGGTTCGACGTCCCGGCGGCCGCGGCTGCGATCGCGGAGCTTCCACGGACGCACCCGATCTGGCTCGGCTCCCGCACCACCCCGGAGTCCAGACAGTACGACAGCAGGTGGGGGGTATACGACACGATCGGGGTCGCGGGCGCAGCGTGATCCGCCCCATTGCTCTTCAACGTCTCAATGCCGCGTACCGCGGCCGCGCACGGGATGAGTCGTACCTCGAGCTCGCGCAGGAGCACTTCCTCGACTGGATGCGCCATCAAGGCTTGCTCGGCGAGGTGGTCTTCAAGGGCGGGACGTCATTGCGGAAGTTCGTCTTCGGGCTCGACGGTCGGTTCTCGCTCGACCTCGACTTCGCGACGTCCGACCGTGCCGTGGGTGACCTGGTCATCGACGCTCTCACTGGAGGCTTCACGCACGACGGCGTGACCTTCACCGGATTTGACGTCGACAGGGAGGTGTGCAAGGCCGCCTGGACGGCCGAGGCCGACGGGCTGGGCGTCACCCGACTGGCGTGTCGCCTCGACTTCTCCACCCGCCCGCTGATGCTGCCGCCCGTGTCCCGTCCGCGAGCCCCGTTGCCGAGCATCACCGAGCGCGATCTCGGCTTTGCGCCGGCGGACGTGCGCATCGCCGATCTCCGCGAGACCGGCGCGGAGAAGCTCGCGCGGTTCCGTCGCGTCCTCTTTGCTCGCGACGTCTACGACCTCGCACAGCTCATTCCGCTGGTACGCAGTGACGTCGCGCTGGTTCGTGAGCTGCTGCTCTATAAGGTCTACTTCGACGTCGTCGACGACGGCCGCGGCACAGCCCCCTTCGACCTGGGCCCGGAGTATCGGGGCAAGCGACTGGCGGACGTCCGCGCGGCGGAGGACCTGGGTGCTCTCACCGGAAAGCCGATCGACCTTGCTGGCATGCTGGGCCAAGTCGAGGCGACCTTCGGTGCTATGGCTCCGCCGGCGTCGCCCCAGGAGGCGATCCTGGCCCGCTGCAGCCGCGGCGACCGCTACCGCGTCCAGAGATGGCACGACGACCGCCGCGCGGAGCTCCGCAGCGCTGGCTGAGCCGCTCTCATGGCGTCCGGATTTGTTGCCCATTTGTTGCCCAAGCCCGCAACCCAGGCCGTCATGGGGCGGCATCCGGCGACACCCAGCCGGCCCGATTTGAGCTCAAAACGACACCCAGCGACCCTCCGCGGCACCCGCCGACACACGTCCGTCCGCACTTTCAAGGTGGCAACCGGGGTTCGACTCCCCGTGCGGGTAGCGCCGGAATGGCGCGTTCTGCGGATTGCTGTCGCTGATCCGCCCCGGTGAGCGCCGTCAACGCTCGCTAGCGCCGGGTGAAGCTGGCCTCCCAGGTGGCGTTCTGCTCGGTGAAGCTGGATTGCGTGCACGTGTAGGACTCGGGCGGCACCGGGTTGGGGCCGGTGAGGGTGGAGACCTGTCCTGCGTAGGACTGTTGGGCCGACCAGCCGGAGTAGTCGGCGCTGAGGAAGGTGAGCGTCCCGCCGGTGGCGGTGACGCGGTAGCGCGACTGGCCGCGGTACGTCTGGGTGACGTCGACGGGGATGGTCGTGGTCAGCGGGGCCATCGAGCTCCAGTCGGCGGTCTCGGTGCCGTCGGAGGAGAAGGTCAGGACCAGGCCGGCTCCCCCGGTGACGGTCACCTGCGCGCCGACCGCGGAGAACCGTGAGGCGACCTGCGTCGCGACCCACGTCCCGACGACGCACGAATCGACTGGACCGCCCCCGCCGCCGCCACCACCCGACGAGCTGTCCGACCCGCAGGCTCCGAGGGCCACCACCGCCGCGGCCACGGCGACCAGACGTCCCGGATGCGTCACCGGCGCTTCCCCCAACGCGCAAGCGCAGGCGGTCACGGTACCACCGTGCGGCGCGCCGAGGCGAACCCGCCTACGCCCGGGGCGGCACCCGATGACGGCGGCGGCGCACCATCGCCGGGACCGCGAGGGCCACGGCGGCCGCGGCCAGGCCCGCTCCGGCCGCGCGCGGCGCGTAGCCCGAGGTGTTCGGCGTGGTGACCGCGGGCGCCACGGCACCGCCGCCACCAGACGACGGCGACGGGCTCGACGCCGGCGAGCCGCCGGTCGCGGCCGCCGTCGCCCCCGAGCAGTCGGCGCCGGTGGTCAGCGACGGTCCCGCGTTCTGGTGCAGGAAGAGCGGACGGCTGTTGGCGAACTGCCCGCCGGTGATGGAGTCGACGAGCTGCGTGTCACCGGTGGCGACGAGCTGGCAGCCGTTCTGGTCGAGCGCGTTGGTGAGGTAGTCGCCGAGGCGGCGGTCCTGGCCGGTCGCGGCGCAGGCCGTGCCACCCTGGCAGATGCCACCGGTGTGCATGACTCCGAACGAGGTCTTGGCGCCGTTCACCACCATGGCGGGATGGTTGGAATCGACGGGCACCGCATTGGCGTACTCGACGTTCGTGTTGCTCGACCCGAGCCCGTAGTAGGCGGCGGTCTGCACCGTCCACTGCGTGGGCTGGCCGTTGGGCAGCAGCGAGGCGCTGTCGCAGTCGGGGTCGGTGACCTGGTTGGACTGGTACCAGACCACCGCGACGTTGCCGTCGGCGCCGGCCGCGAGCCACGGCCAGATCGCCATCGTGCCGGGGTGGGCGACGGTGATCGGCTTCGACCACGTCCTGCCGCCGTCACGCGTGTAGGCGAGCATCACCGAGTTGGGCAGCGGCGTCGGGCCGCCCACCGAGCTGGGGCCGTTGCACCCGTTGCTGCCGTTGCTGTCGTATGGCGCGGTGTCCCAGGCGACGTACTCGTTGTTGCCCTGGTCGATGGCGATGGCCGGCCAGTGGTTGAAGCCGCCCGTGGGATCGGCGGCCGCGTACGAGGGGGCGAAGGTGCCGTCGAAGGCGTCGGCGCCGGCCAGCCTGCTGATGCCCACGCCCGCGATGCTGCCATTGCTGTCAGAAAACAGCGCCGGCTCGACGAGGTCGCCGGTGCGGTGGTTGTAGTACAGCTGCCCCACGCCGGTGAAGGAGGCGATCGCCGGATTGAGCGGCGTCGTGTACTTGCCCGCGTCGACGATGCCGGCGTTGGGCGCCGTCACGCCGGGCAGGCCGGGTGGCGGCGTGCAGGTGATGCTCACCGCCTGTCCACCGGCGTACTGCACGGTGCCCTTCACGACGTAGTGCGGCGAGGGATACCCCGTGGGATCGGTCGACATGTACACCGTGCCCGCCTTGCCGCCGGCCAGCCAGGGACGGTCACCCGGTGTGCACTGCGGGTTGCCCGGCACGAACGTCCTTCCGCCGTCGGTGGAGGCGAAGACGGCGTCGTTGGCGAGGTCGATGCCGGTGTTGTAGATGAGGTTGCCCTCGTCCTCGGTGAGCGAGGGATCGCTGAAGCCGGTGGCCAGCGGGTTGGAGATCGACTCCGTCCAGGTCTTGCCGCCGTCGGTCGAGTACCAGGTGATGACCTGGTTGTCGTAGCTGCAGAGGAAGCCCGACGCGGTCTGGATGTCGCAGGCGCTTCCGGGAGTGGTCAGGTACGTCCGGTCGATGTGGGTGGTGCCCTCGTGCGAGGAGTAGACGAGGTCCTTGCCCTGGTGGCTGTAGATGACGAACGGCTCACCGCCCGCCAGCGAGGTGGACACGTACACCGCCGGGGCGAACCCGACGCTGCCGGCGGCGCGCCCGGCGGTGGGTCCAGCCACGGCGAGCGAGGCGGCGCCGGCGGCGGCCAGCACGGGAAGCCACAGGGTGGTGAGACGTCGGCGTTCGGACATCGTCGGGCTCATCCTTTCTCGGGGGCGCACTGCATCCTTCTGAGGAGTGACGGCTCCGGCTCTTCCCGCGTTGCATCACGGACCCGGTCCCCGTTCGAACGCTCCAAGCGTCGCCACCCGTATGCTTGCGCGGTGCCATGCCTCAGGGCAGGGCGGCGCATTGCAGCCTGCGCCGTCGTCCTCGCACCGGTGCTGCTTCTCGCTGCCTGCGGTTCCCCACCCGCCCTGCCGCTGACGGGCGCCGGCCCGACGCCGAAGGCCGTGGCCACTCCCAAGCCCGACCTGGTCGCCCGCCTCGACGACCTGCCCCAGGGCGTGGTGCGCCTTCACCTCGACCCGGCCACGCGCCACGTCGTCGCGCACGTCGACGCGCAGGGCCTGGTCCCCGCCACCGCGCATGCGGTGCAGCTCCGCCGTGGCACGTGCCTGCAGCGCGGCGGCGTCCTGGTGACCGCGTTCGCCGACGCCCTCAGCGGCAGCAGCGGGTTGCTGAACGCTGACGTGCGCGCGACGTCGTCCACCGGGGGCGCCATCCCCGCCGGCGTGCACCTCGAGCTGTACCTCACCGCTGCGGCGCTGCTCGGCGCCCAGGCGACTCCCCTCGCCTGCGCTGACATCGCCGCCGACTCTCCGACCGCCGCGGTGGGCCTGTATCCCACCCCGGGCTTCCGGCCCTATGGCACCGCGTCGCTCGTCTACCGCGCGGCCAGCGCCTCCGCCTCGATCGGCGTGGCGCTGCAGGAGCTGGTTGGATCGAGCGTCCATGCGGTGCAGATCCTCGCCGGCCCCTGCGCCGCTCCCGGAGCTCTGCTGCACCCCGCTGGTGACGTCGTCGCCGACGCCGGCGGCGCGGTGAGCACCACACAGGTCGTCGGCGGCCTCAGCGCTGCTCCGCCGCGCAGCGGTTGGATCGTCGTCGTCCGCTACGGCCCCACCTCTGCGATCGGCACGGCCGCGAAGCCGTCGCCGCAGGCGCAGCCGATCCTCTGCGGCACGCTCGCACCTCCGCCTTAAAGCGAAAAGGGGCGCGAGGCCGAAGCCCCACGCCCCTTCGTGGTCGGTGGTCTACCGCGCGGTGTTGCGGCGCCGGCGGCGCAGGCCCGCGCCACCCAGCAGAAGCACCAGGCCGCCGCCCATGAGACCCAGCGCGTCACGCCACTGTGGCGCGGCGCCGGTGTTCGGGGTGGTGATGCCCAGCACCTGGCTGACCGGGCAGGTGACCGAGGTGGTGGCGCTCGACGTCACCGATGCCTGATTGCTTGCCGAGGCGGTCGCGGTGTTCGGGTAGGACGTGCAGCTCGCCGTCGTGGTGGCGCTGGTGATGTGCACCGTGTCGGTGGCGTTGGCCGCCATGTCACCGATGGTGCAGGCGAGCGTCTGTCCCGACGAGCCCGAGGTGATGCTGCAGGTGCCCTGGCCGGTGTAGGCGGGGCTGATCGACCAGCTCACGCCCGAGCCGGACGGGAGCGGATCGCTGACCGCCACCGCGGCCGCGATGCCCGGCCCGGTGTTGGTGACGGTGACGGTGAAGCCGATGCTGCTGCCGGCCGTCACCGACGCGGCGTCAGCCGTCTTGGTGATGTTGAGTCCCGGGGCCAGCACGGTCACGCCCGCGGTGTCCGACACGGGCGGGTTGTTGCTCGCCTGTGCGACTGCGGTGTTGTCGTAGTGGCCGGCGCTGCTGCCGGTGGTCGGGCTGACGATGCCGACGGTGGCGCTGGCGCCCGGCGCCATGTCACCGAGGCTGCAGTCCAGCACCTGGCTGCCCACAGAACCGCTGATCGAGCAGGTGCCCGGTCCCGGGTAGGTGGGGCTGATCGACCAGTCGATGCCCGTGCCCGCGGGAAGCGGGTCGTGCATCGTGACGCCGAACGCGGTGCCCGTGCCCGGCGCGCTGGAGTTGCTGACGGTGACGGTGAAGCCGATCGACTGTCCGGTGCTGACCGGTCCGACCGGGACCGCCTTCTTGACGATGGCGAGGTCGGGGCACTGCACGGTGACGGCCACGGGGCCGACGCTCGCGCCGGTGCCGTTGGTCGCCGACACGTCCGCACTGTTGTCGTACACCGCGCAGCTGAGCGGTGTCGTCGCGGCGAGGAGATGCACCTGCAGGCTGCTGCCCGAGGTCATCGCGATGGGCTGGTTCTTGAGGCTCAGCACCTGGCTGCCGTCGGCGCCGCTGACCACGAACGAAGCGGGATTGCCCGTGGTGCTGTCGATGACCCAGTGCACCGGGTTGGCGGCGTTGCCGCCGGGCAGGCTGTCGGCGAGGGTCACGCCGGTGGCGTCACCGGGGCCGCCGTTGCTGACGGTCACGGTGTAGCCGATGGGCTGTCCCGCCGAGACGGTGCCCGCGTCCGACGTCTTGGTGACGCCCATCGACGGGCAGAGAACGGTCTCAGTGGCCTCGTGCGAGTCACTGCCGTCGTTGCCGGTGGTGACGTTCGCCGTGTTGTCGTACAGCGCGCAGCTCGTGCCGCTGGTGCTGGCGACGATGCTGACGCTGACGCTGCCACCGTTGGCGAGGCTGATGCTGCCCCCGACGAAGCCGAGCGACTGATGGCCGTCGGCGCCGGTGATGGTGAAGGTGTTGCTGGGGTTCTGGGTGTCGATGGTCCAGTGCACCGGGGTGGCGGCGTTGCCGCCGGGCAGCGGATCGGTGAGGGTCACGCCGGTGGCGTCACCGGGCCCGGAGTTGCTCACCGTCACGGTGAAGCCGATCTGCGTCCCCGCCGAGACGCTGGCGGCCTTGGCCGTCTTGTTGACGTGGATGGACGGGCAGTTGACCGTCTCCTGCGCCTCCTTCGAGCCGCCGCCACCGTTGGTGGAGCTGACCGTCGCGGTGTTGTCGTAGAGCCCGCAGTTCAGGCTGCCGGTGCTGGCGACGACGTGCACGGTGTCGACCTCGCCCGGGGCCATGCTCGCGGGCTGGCCGACGAGGACGAGCTGCTGGCTGCCGTCGGCACCGGTGATGCTGAAGGTGTTGCTGCCGCTCTGGGTGTCGATGGTCCAGTGCACCGGGGAGGCGGCGTTGCCGCCCGGCAGCGCGTCGCTGAGGGTCACGCCGGTGGCCTTGCCGGTCCCGGTGTTCGACACGGTGACGTGGAAGCCGATCTGCGTGCCCGAGGAGACGCTGCTGGCGTCCGCCGTCTTGTTGACGGTGACCACCGGCGGGGTGATCGTCCCCGACTCGTTGGCGTCGGTGCACGCACCATCCGCCTTGTTGTTCAGCGTGTCACCCGGATAGTGGGCGACCCAGACGTACTGGCCCGACTGCGTGCCGGTCGGCGAGAAGGTCGTCGACGTCGTGGCCACGCCGCCGGCGTTCAGGGTCCCGGTGGTGGTGAAGACCGGCTCGTTGGCGCCGGTGGCGCAGCTCGGGGCGGTTCCGGTCGCGTACGGGCCGAAGAGGTCGAAGGTGATCGTCTCGCCCGTGACCGCGCCCGAGAAGTTGCTCAGGGTGGCCTGGTCACCGTAGGAGGTGACGCCCACGCCGCCGGTGCCGGTCACCTGGATCTGCGTCGCGATGGTCGGCGAGTTCTTGATGATCGTGAAGCATTCGGTGGTGGCGTTGGTCTCCGTCGACGGGTCGTAGTTGTTCGACCCCGCCGTGTCCGGCGTGTAGTCGGCGCGCCAGCAGTACTTGCCGGGCGTCAGGTCCTTGACCGTGGAGGTGCCGGTGACGTCGCTGGAATCAGCGGCGCCGCCGACGATGGTCACCGGCGTGCCCACCTGCGTGCCGCTGCCGGTCGGGCAGCCGGTGCTGTCGACCTCGGTCGGCCCGCAGAGGGTGAAGGTGATGGTGCCGCTCGGCGCGGGCTTGCCCGGTGTGCCGGTGATGGTGGCGTGGTCATGCTGGGCGGTGCCGGGAAGGTTGCTCGAACCGCCCGGCGTCGCCGTGGTGACGATGGGCGGGGGAAGGCAGGTGTCGAGCTGGCCGCCGGCGAAGTCCTTGAGGGTCGCGGTGACCTGCTGGGACGAGCGCGTCTCAGCCAGGAAGGTGGTGAAGCAGTCACCACCACCCAGAGACGCGAAGAGCTGGGTGAGGTCGATGCCCGCCTCCACGAAGGTGTTGCCCGGGTGGCTGGTCGGCGCCCAGGGCGAGGTGATGGGAACGTCGGGCTTCAGCAGCGGGTTGGCGATGGCGCACGCGTTGTCCGAGGGGGTGCCGGTCGCCGGCGTCGGGCAGACGCCGCCGTCCAGGACGTTGACCATCGGCACGCCGTGCACGGTGCCGCCGCCGCAGTCGGTGGTGTCGCCGTTGACGCCGGTCCAGGCGAAGACGCACACGGCCTGCGTGCCGCCGCCGTTGGTGTAGTTGCTCACGATGAGCAGGTCACCCACCTGGTGCGAGCCGCCGAAGGCGCCCGTCCCGGTGTTGCAGCCGACGTGCTTGTCCTTGAAGAGCCAGAAGCCGGCGAAGGAGTCGCCGTTGTTGCTGAGGCGCTCGGAGCCCACGAACAGCACGGTGTCGCCGGCATTCTCGTTGGCCCCCGCCGGGATCGTGAAGAGTGCCGCGTACGCGTTCTGGAGGTCGTCCTTGGGCGTCGCCGTCTGCGGTGACGGCCCGCATCCCCACTGGGAGATGAGGTCGGTGTCCTTGTTCGACTGGAAGTAGGTGGGATCCGGCAGCGCGGTGTCGGCCAGGAAGGTGTCGGCGAGCAGCGGCCCGTTCACCGGGTCGGGGGTCACCAGGCGCTGGCCGCTGGCGTTGAAGAGGCTGGCCCAGTCGTAGGGCGGCGTGGTGCCCGAGTCGTGGACGATGTTGCCGTCCATCTCGAACTGCCCGGTGGCGTCCACCGCTCCGGCGGGGACCACGGAGGTCAGCGCCGTCAGGGCACCGACCAGCACCGCGAAGACGCCGGTGACGCTCCCCACGAGAGACAGGCGCCGGTACCGGCGCGGCGAGCGACCAGCGGATCGCACGGAGTCCCCCTTTCCCGAGGATGCGTGCATCGAGTCGTTGTCTGCGGTCACCAAATGGGCCCCCCATGAATGTGCCGCGCTGCCCCAACGACACCCCGCCCCCTGCCGGCACCACTGCGTCTCGTCCATGACGCAGACTGGTGACGGGCGCATCGCCCGCAGGCCACAGTATAGTGACGCGCCAGGGGCGAGTCCTCGATAAACCCGATTCCTGCTCAGGTTTTTCGCAGAGCTTTACATCTCTTGTGCGTTGCGCCACGTGAGGTTGCGAGTTTCTGCCAGGTTCGGCAGAGACGACACGACAGCCGACTGCAGTGCCGAAGGTCCCGGGGGCGGCGGGACTTAAGTCCCATGGCCGCGGGTCGCCACCGGGCTCCCCTGGTGGGGTGAGCCCCACCGGACCTCTCGTGGCAGCCCCCTCGTCAATCCGCCGGCTCGGACGTACAGTCCGGCGCATCGTGAGCGAGCGACGCGCGGTGAGGGTGGCCTGGGGCCTCGGGGGGGTCTGCCTGACGGGCTACCTGCTCTCGGTCGCCCTCCTGGTCGCCGACCACGCCGCCATGGACAGCGCCGCCGACTCGCAGATCGTCTGGCTGGTCAACGGCGCGGTCTGCGCCGCGCTGGGCGTGCTCATCGCCACCCGGCGCCCGGGCAACCCCATCGGCTGGCTGCTCCTGGCCAACGGTGTGAGCGGCGCCGTGCTCAACGTCACCGAGGCCTTCGTGGTCATGCGCGCCCTGCTCGCCGGGGCCGGCCCGCACGGGTGGGTGCAGTGGGTGGCCTGGGTCTCCAACTGGAGCAGCGGCGTGGGGGCCGTGCTCATCGTCGTCATCCTCATGTTCTTCCCGGACGGCCGCCTGCCGGGGCCGCGCTGGCGCTGGGTCGTGGGCGCGGCGGGGGTGGGAAGCGTCCTGTTCGTGGCGGGCGCCATGCTCTCGCCGACCCCCGTGCAGCTCTCCGGGCGCCTGCCCTCGGTGCCCAACCCGATCGGACTTGGGTCCCAGGGCGGCTTCTTCGACTCCAACGGAGCCGGCGCCACCGTGATCTCCGTCGGCCTGCTGCTGGTCGGCCTCAGCGCCGTGGTGGTCAAGTTCCGTCGCTCCAGCGGTGTGGAGCGGCGGCAGATCCGCTGGTTCGCCGTCGTCGTCATCACCGGCATCGTCACCACCGCGCTGGCCTTCGCCGCCGAGGGCATCAACAGCAACGACGCCGGCACCGCCGCGAGCGTGTGCTTCGACCTCTTCGTCGGCGTCGCCATGCCGCTCACCATCGGACTTGCGGTGATGCGCCACGGGCTCTACGACCTCGACGTCTTCATCAGCCGCGCCATCGTCTACGGCTCGCTGGCGGGGTTCATCACCAGCGTCTACGTGGCCATCGCGGTGGGCATCGGCGCGGCGGTGGGCAGCGGCGACAGGCAGAACCTCGGGCTCTCCATCGTGGCCACGGCCATCGTGGCGCTCGGCTTCCAGCCGGTGCGCGAGCGGCTGCAGCGGCTGGCCAACCGGCTCGTCTACGGGCAGCGGGCCACGCCGTACGAGGTGCTGGCGCAGTTCTCCGAGCAGGTCGCCCAGTCCTACGCGATGGAGGAGGTGATGCCGCGCATGGCCCGCGTGCTCGCCGAAGGCACGGGCGCGCAGCGCGCGGACGTGTGGCTGTGGCACGAGCCCGGCCTGCGGCCGGTCGCCTCCTGGCCCGAGAACGCCGTGCCGCTGCGTGCGGTTGCGGTCGAGGATGGCAGCATCTCGTCTCTGCCCGGCACCGACTTCGTGGTGCCGGTGCGCCACCGCGGCGAGCTGCTGGGAGCGCTCTCGGTGACCAGGCAGCACAGCGAGTCGCTGAGCGCGGTGGAGCAGAGCCTGCTCGAGCACCTCGCCCACCAGGCGGGGCTGGTGCTCCGCAACGTCGGCCTCACCGCCGACCTCCAGGAGCGCTTCGAGGAGCTGCGCGCCTCGCGGCAGCGCCTCGTCGCCGCCCAGGACGCGGAGCGCCGCCGCATCGAGCGCAACCTGCACGACGGCGCGCAGCAGCACCTGGTCGCCATGCGCGTCAAGCTCGGCCTGGTCGAGGTCCTGCTCGGCAAGGACGTCGAGAAGGCGCGCGCCGCGCTGGAGCAGCTCAAGGCCGACGCCGGGGAGACGCTCGAGACGGTGCGCGACCTCGCCCGCGGCATCTACCCACCGCTGCTCGCCGACCAGGGGCTCGCCGTCGCCCTGCGCGCCCACGCCGGCAAGGCGACCATCCCCGTCGAGGTGATCGCCGAGACCGGCGAGCGCTACGCCTCCGACGTCGAGGCCGCGGTGTACTTCTGCGTCCTCGAAGGCCTGCAGAACACTCAGAAGTACGCGGGCGCCACGCGCGCCGAGGTGCGCCTGTGCGAGCGCGAGGGGATGCTCCGCTTCGAGGTCTGCGACGACGGCGCCGGCTTCGACGTCGCCACCGTGCGGCGCGGCGCCGGGCTGACCAACATGGCGGACCGCATCGACGCCCTGGGCGGACGCTTCGAGGTGCGCTCGACGCCGGGCCGCGGCGCCGTGCTCAGCGGCACCATCCCCACCCGGGTGCCCGCCGTCACGCGGTGAGCTTGGCGCTCTCCCAGGCCTCCTGCAGACGGTCGGGGCTGAACTCGCCCTTGGAGATGAAGCCCGCCGCCCCCGCCTCCTCGGCGGCAGGCCCGTACTGCGAGGCGTCGTAGGTGGAGAGGACGAGCACCACCGGCACGGAGCCCCCGGTGCGGGCGACGATCTGCCGCGTCGCCTCGATCCCGTTGATGCCGGGCAGGTTGACGTCCATGAGCACGAGGTCCGGGTGGAGGTCGTCGACCATGTCGACCGACGCCTCGCCCGTCTCCGCCTCGCCCACCACCTGGAAGTCGTCGGTGGCCTCGACCACGGCGCGGGCCGCGACCCGGAAGGGCTCCTGGTCGTCGACGATGAGAACGCTCACCATGGCCGCAGCATACGGCGCTCCGCGCCGCGTGACCAAGGGTGCTCGCCTCACCGCCGGAGTACGGTGAGCCCCCGCGCGCCCCGCCGCCGCAGCCGTCTATGCTCGGGAGGTGCCCATCGGTGTGGTCCTCGCCGACGACAACTACCTGATCCGCCAAGGCGTCTCCAAGCTCATGGAGGAGGTCGACGAGCTCGAGCTGCTCGCCGCCGCCGAGGACTACGACTCGCTGCTCGCGGCCGTCGAGGAGCACCGGCCCGACGTCGTGCTCACCGACATCCGCATGCCCCCGACCCACACCGACGAGGGCCTGCGCATCGCCGAGTGGATCCGGGTCAACCGCCCCGGGATGGGGGTGGTGGTGCTCAGCCAGTACGCCGAGCCTGAGTACGCCGTGACCCTGCTCGACGGCGGCGCCGCCGGGCGCGCCTACCTGCTCAAGGAGCGGGTCTCCGATGTGGACCAGCTGGTCAACGCCGTGCGCGCCGTGGCCGAGGGCGGCTCGGTGATCGACCCGCGGATCGTGGAGGTGCTGGTGACGGCACGGGCGCGCAAGCCCTCGGTGCTCGACCAGCTCACGCCGCGCGAGATGTCGGTGCTGGAGCGCCTCGCCCAGGGGATGAACAACGCGGCCATCGCCGCCTCACTGGCGCTCACGGACCGGGCGGTGGAGAAGCACATCAACGCGATCTTCTCGAAGCTCGGGTTGAGTGAGGAGGTGGACATTCACCGGCGGGTGAAGGCGGCGCTGGTCTTCCTCTCCGAGCACCACTAGACAGCGGCCTTCGGAATCCGGCCGCGGGGAACCGCTCTTCCCGGAAGCCGGAGTCTGTCGCGGCCGCACTGGAGCGCACGGCTTGGGACAGCGGCCCGGCGAGACGTCAGTCGGTGTCCGCAACCCCGACGCGATACGCCCCCACGGGAGTCGCCCTCCCCTTCACCAGCTCCGGTTGGAGCCGCTCCGCACCGGCAGGCGCCTCGCTCAGCGCGTCGTACGTCGGCTCACTGAGCACCGTCTGCCCCCCCGCAGCCCACTGCTGCAACCGCTGCGCCAGGTTCACCGCGTCGCCGACGAGGGTGTACTCCAGCCGCTCCTCCGAGCCGAGCAGCGCCGCCGCCACCTCGCCGGTGCTGAGCCCGATGCCGAGGTGGAACTCCGGCCGCCCCTCCGCCGCCCATTCGCGGTTGACCTCGGCCTGCGCCGCGTGCATCGCCAGGGCCGCGCGCAGCGCGTGGTCGGCGTGCTGCGGCTGCGCCAGCGGCGCGCCGAACACCGCCATCACCGCGTCGCCGACGAACTGCATCACCGTGCCGCCCTCTGCGAGGATCGCCCGGTTCATCTGCGCCCGATGGCGGTTGAGCTGCGCCGCCAGCTGGGCGGGGTCGGCCGCCTCGGCGATGGTCGAGTAGCTGCGGATGTCGGACATCAGCACGGTGACGACGAGGCGCTCCGTCTCACCGATGCGCCGCCCCTCGATGCGCACCTTCTCGGCGATGCCGCCCGGCAGCAGGCGTGAGAGCGTCTCCCCCTGCTCCTCGCGGTCGACGATGGCCTGGTGCAGCATCTTGAGCTTCTCCAGTGCTCCCTGCGTCCCGGCGCTCGCCTCCTGGGCCAGCTTGAGGAAGAGCTTGCTGACATTGCCGTCCACGACGGCGGGCGTGGTGTGCTGGGTGGCGGCGATGGCCTTGACCGGCTTGCCCTCGGCGACCATGCGCAGCAGCACCTCCTCGGGCTCGTCGAGGGCGCCGTGCTGGGTGACAGGTCGCATCATCGCCTCGACGATGCGGGGGTCGAGCATCGACCCGCCGGTGGTCACCTCGCGGATGGCGCGGACCAGCTGGTCGCCCTCGGCGACGCGGTCCTTGAGCAGGTAGGCGTATCCGGCGGCGCCCTGCTGCAGCAGTGAGATGGCATGCTCCGGCTGCTCGTACTGGGAGAGGATGACGACGCCGGTGCCCGGGAAGCGCTTGCGCACCTCGCGGGCGGCGGCGATGCCCTCGTCGGTGAAGGTCGGCGGCATGCGGATGTCGGTGACGACGACCTGCGGCTCCTTCTCCTGGGCGGCGCTCACCAGCTCGTCGTAGTCCCCGGCGACGCCGACGACGTCGATGTCGTCGGCCATGCCCAGGAGGGCACGCACCCCCTCGCGGACGATGAGGTTGTCGTCGGCGAGCACCACGGTGATCGGGCCGTCGGCCATGAGGCGACATTGAGCCGCATCGCCGCGCCGGCGGCAAGGGGGCAGGCACCCGCAGGACAGGTGTGCCCACCTCCGCCCGGCTCAGGGGTGCACACCATCGACTGCGCGGCGACGCAGACGTATGGTGGCGCCACGGCAGCCCACATCGAGAGGAGCCAGGACGCCATGCGTTTCGAGTCGTCGGTCACGTCGATCTCCTGGATCCCGTCGGAGGCCGTCCGGGGCATGACCAGGCTGCCCTTCGACATGGGCATGGCCCACTACGACGAGCCCCTCCCCGAGGTGGTGCACGACCTCGAGGAGCTGCGCCTCGCCGACCGCTTCCGCTTCGCCAACCAGCTGCGCGCCTGGATCGAGGTGGAGGACGGGCGCGTCGTCGAGTCCGGCTACAGCGGCGGCGGCCACATCGGCGCGACCACCATCCGCCTCGGTCCGCGACGCATGACCTTCGCGGCCGTGTCGCTGCCCGACATCCAGCAGGCGCCGGTGATCGACGGCAACGCCGTCCGCTTCGTGCAGACGGCGGGCGGCCGCACCGGCGCACCCGCACCGCGACGCGTCAAGTACCCACCCTTCGTGCAGCTCGCCGCTCCACTGGCCTGGACGACCCTCTCGCTCAGCATCGACGTCGAGGGCAACGCGACCCACAAGGTGGTCGGGGCCAGCCCCTTCCCGCGCCACTGGATCTACGACGACTCCGGGATGCTGGTGCAGAAGACCGGTCTGATCGACTTCAAGAGCTGGTACACGCGCGCCTTCGGTTCGCACACGCCGTGGGGCGACGAGAACTCCGAAGCGCTGGTCACCGAGGTGGAGTCGGCGCTGGAACGCGAGCTGTCGCGGGAGATCATGAGCGGCGAGGGCGTCGCGATTCGCAAGCTGGGCAAGGACGCGACGCTGGTCAGGGAAGGCGAGGAGGGCGACGAGATGTTCCTCCTCCTCGACGGCATCCTCGACGTCGAGGTCGGCGGCAAGCCGGTCACCTCGGTCGGTCCCGGAGCCGTCCTCGGCGAGCGCTCGATGATCGAAGGTGGGCGGCGCACGGCGACGCTCCGCGCGCTGACACCGTGCCGCGTGGCCGTGGTGCGCGGCGATCGCCTGCAGCCGGAGGCGCTCACCACGCTGGCGGCACAGCACCGCCGCGAGGACGAGCAGGCCGCCGGCGCCTGAGGGTCTCGCGGCGCGCCGCTACTTGAGCAGGCGCGAGAAGCGCCGGTCCGCCAGCACCTTTCCGCCGGTCTGGCAGGTCGGACAGTACTGCAGCGACCGGCTGGCGAAGGCGACCTCGCGCACGGTGTCGCCGCAGACCGGGCAGGGCTGTCCCGTCCGCCCGTGGACGCGCAGGCCCGTCTTCTTCTCCGCCTTGAGGTCGGTCAGCGGAAGGCCCTCGGAGCGCGCCAGCGCGTCGCCCAGCACCTCGAGGATGGCGCCGTGCAGACGCTCCACCTCCGCTGCGTCGAGGCTCGAGGCACGGCGGAACGGCGAGAGCCGCGCGACGTGCAGCGCCTCGTCGGAGTACGCATTGCCCACACCGGCGATCAGCCGCTGGTCGGTGAGCGCGTGCTTGAGCTGGCCCGACTCCCCGGCCAGCAGCCGTCCCAGCGCTGCTGCGTCGAACTCCTCGCTGAAGGGGTCGGCGCCCAGCTCGGCGATGCCCGGCACGCCGTCGAGGCTGCGCACGACGTAGATGGCGAGCCGGTGCTCGGTGCCCTGCTCGGTGAGCTCCATGCCGCTGCCGTCGTCCAGCCGGACGCGCAGCGCCAGCGGGCTGCGGCCGAGCTTGGCCGGCTTCAGCTCCATCTGCGGCCGCCAGCGCAGCCAGCCCGCGCGCGCGAGATGAGCGACCAGGAACATGGTGTCGGCCCGCAGCGCCAGGAACTTGCCGCGGCGCTCGGCTCCGAGCAGCTCCCTGCCCTTCAGGGCGTCGAGCGGGGGATCGAAGGTCTTGAGCGCCGCGAAGGAGAGCAGTTGCAGCGCCTCGATCCGCCGCCCGCGGACGTGCTCGTCGAGGAAGCGGGTGAGGGACTCGACCTCGGGAAGCTCCGGCATGGCACGGGCAATGGTGCACGGTCAGGGCGGCGCCGCGGCCTGGCGCATGGCATCCTGCCCGCTGCCATGGACGTCGTCACGGAGCCGATCTGGTCGCCGCCCGCGCCGCGGCCCGCCCGCGCTCTGCCGCCGCGCGCGGACGTCGTCGTGGTCGGGGGTGGGATCACGGGTGTCACCGCGCTGCGCTGGCTTGCCCTGCGCGGCGTCGACGCGGTGCTGCTGGAGCGCCACCAGCTCGCCGCCGGCGCCAGCGGGCGCAACGCCGGCTTCCTGCTCATGGGCGTCGCCGCCAACTACGCAATGGCCGTCCGCCAGCACGGCCGCGACGTGGCACACGAGGTCTGGCAGTTCACCGCGGAGAGCCATGCGCTGCTCGCCGGCGTGCTGCAGGGACGCGCCGGGTACGCGCGTCGCGGCAGCCTCGTCCTCGCCGCATCGGAGGACGAAGCCGCTCTGCTGCGCGAGTCCGCCGCGCTGCTCGCCGCGGACTCGCTGCCCGGCCGCTACGTCACTCCGGCCGCGCTGCTCAACGACGCGGACGGGGAGGTCGATCCCGCCGCCGCCGTCGCCTGCCTCGCGGACTCCCTTCCCGACGCGAGCATCCACTGCGGCACCGCGGTGCTCGGCCTCGACGCATCGGCGTCGGAGGTGCGCGTCCACACACAGCGCGGCGAGATCGTCGCCGGCGCGGTGGTCCTCGCCACCAACGCGTCCACCGCCGATCTCGCGCCGTCGATGCCGATCGCCCCGGTGCGCGCGCAGATGCTCGCCACCGCACCCGTGGACGCGCGCGTCGCCGCTCGCCCGACGTACTCGCACTGGGGCTACCGCTACTGGCGCCAGCGCGACGACGGCCGCGTCCTGCTCGGCGGCTGGCGAGACACCGCTCCCGACATCGAGGTGGGCACCGAGACGGCGCTCAACCCGGGCATCCAGCGGCACCTCGACGCGCGTCTCGAAGCGCTCGACGTGGCCGCCCCGGTGACCCATCGCTGGGCCGGCATCATGGGCTTCAGCCCCGACGAGCTGCCCCTGGTGGGACCCGTGCCGGACATGCCCAACGTCTTCGTGTGCGGCGGCTACACGGGCCACGGCATGGGCTTCGCGGCCAGCGCGACGCGAACGCTCGTCGCCCATCTGCTCGACGGTGGCGCCATCCCGCCGTGGCTGCGTTCCGACCGGCTACCAGCGCGCGGGTGACAGCTCCCGCATGGCGCGCATCACGGCGTCGCGCGAGTCCGGTCGACCGCTGAACGGCGCGATGCAGGTCACCTTCACTCCGCCGGTGCGGTACTCCTCCAGGCGTGCCTTGCAGTAGTCGACGTCGCCGACGACGAGCAGCGACGTCACCAGCTCGTCGGACATCGTCTCCAATGCGCCCTTGCGGTCGCCTGCGCGCCATTTCTCCAGGAAGGGATCGATCAGCTCGTCCATGCCGATCCAGCGCAGGAACGCCTCGTAGGGCGGCGAGGACACGTACACCGCGAGGATGAAGCGCGCGATCGCGCGCGAGGCGTCGTCGAGCCCGTCCGCGCAGAGCATGTTGCGACACACGACGTCGATGGACTCGGGATCGCGCCCCGCGGCGACGGCGCCGGCGCGGACCTCGTCGAGCACCTTGGGCACGGCCGACGGTGGCAGGAAGTTGACGATGACGCCGTCGGCGACCTCACCGACCATGCGCAGCATCCCGGCGCGCAGCGCCGCGCCGTAGATCGGCACCCGCGTCGACGGCGCGGCGTCGAGCCTGAAGGCGCCCCGCTCACCGGCGGCGAGGCTCATCCGCTCGCCGTCGAGCGCCTGGCGAACCCGCCGGATCGTCTCCCGCATCGTGGTCACCGGCTTGACGAAGGGGATGCCGTTCCAGCCCTCGACGATCACCTCGGTCGAGGACCCGATTCCCAGCACCGCCCGTCCCGGCGCCGCCTGCTCGAGCGCCGCCGCCGACATGGCGATGATCGCGGGCCCGCGCGTGTACGCCGAGACGATGGCGGTGCCCAGGCGGGCGTTCGAGGTGAAGGCCGCCGCGTAGACGAGTGGCGAGAAGCCGTCGATGCCCGACGTCTCCATCGACCAGAGGTCGGTGTAGCCGAGCTCCTCGGCCTCGCGAACGATGTCGCCATGCTCGCGCAGCGCGTGCCCGAACATGGGGATGGTGAGTCCGTGGCGCGTCATCAGATGGTGGGCTGGATGACCATGAAGAACACGAGCACCAGGACCAGCACGCCGAGCAGGGCGCCCACGGCGGTCCCGCGCGTGGTCAGCCGCTGGTACTCAGCCGACTCCGCGCCGTCGCGCTCCAGCACCTCGATCTGCCTGCGCAGGGTCGGCGTGTACACGGCGCCACCGAGGATCATCACCACGCCGTAGATGGCGACGGCGGTGACCAGCCAGAACTGGTCGAAGGACACGGGTCCTGTGACGATCATCAGGATGCCGGTCACCAGCAGGAGGCCATACGCGGGGTTGGCAATGCGGTCGTCGAGGAACTTGACCCCGCGCAACGAGTACGCGAGGTGCTCCGGCGCTCGTGCGGCGCGGGCGAGCCACACGCCGTAGCTGGCGTTGAACCCGACGGCGATGATGGCCAGGACGACGTGGACATAGAGCAGGGCGTGGAACATCGGCGCAGTACCTCCCGGGGGGAAGTCTACGCAGCGCCCGCCTCGATCGTCTGCTCCACCTGCGCCACGCGCGCCCTGTCGATCTCGGCCGCCTTCGACTCGTCGTCGGCCATGAGCGCCTCGACGTCGACCTGGCTGTAGTCCATCACGCCCATGTCGACGAAGGCCTTCTGGATCTGGGGACCCCAGAGCCCGATGTCCTTGAGCGTCGGCACGATGCGGGTGAACAGCAGCGAGCGGAACATCCGCTGCGACTCCGAGTCGCGCACGTAGCTGAGGCACTCGTCGACGTCGAGGCCGACGTTCTCCCAGACCTCCTCGGCGAGGAAGCGGTCGCGCATCAGGTAGCAGGCCTGGACGGTGAACGCCTCGCGCTCGTCGCGCTCCTTCTGGGTGAGCTGCGGGTAGTAGTCGCGCAGGGCCAGCCGCCCGAAGGCGACGTGCCGCGCCTCGTCCTCCATGACGTAGGCGACCACCGCGCGGGCCAGCGGATCACCGGTGAGGTCGCGGATCAGCCCGAAGGCGGCCAGGGCCAGGCCCTCGATGAGGATCTGCATGCCCAGGTAGGTGAAGTCCCAACGCGAGTCGGCGATGGTGTCGTTGAGCAGCGACTCGAGGTTCTTGTTGATCGGGTAGGCGAGCCTGACCTTGTCCTGCAGGTACTTCGAGTACGTCTCGACGTGGCGCGCCTCGTCCATCACCTGGGTGCCGGCGTAGAACTTGGAGTCCAGGTCGGGCACCGTCTGGACGATCTTGGCCGTGCAGATCAGCGCCCCCTGCTCGCCGTGCAGGAACTGCGAGAACTGCCAGGCCACCATGTGGCGGCGCAGCTCGGCGCGCGCCCGGTCGTCCATGCGCTCCCACGACTGCGAGCCGAAGATGGGGACGTACTCGTCGGGCGAGCCCAGCGGGTTGTCGGGGTCAGGCTCGTGCGTCCAGTCGATGCGCTCCTGGGCGTTCCACTGCCGCTTCTTGCCCTTCTCGTAGAGGTTGAGCAGCTTCTCGCGGCTCTCGTCGTACTCCCAGGTGAAGACCGTCTCTCCGCCGCTGGGCAGATGCCAGCGGGTCTGCTCAACCGGAAGGGCGTAGACACGGGTGCTCATGCGGTGATCTCCAACCTGTCGGATGCGGGGTCCGGCAGCCCCAGCCAGCGCTGGAGCTCGGCCTGCACGGCCTTGTGATGCAGCAGGGCGAGCAGCTGGTTGACCAGCGGGAAGCCCCGGTTGACCAGGTCACGGAGGGTGGCGGCGTCGTGCCGCGACAGCACCGGCTCGATGATCCGGGCCAGCTCCTCCTGGACGAGCCGTTCGACGGCGTCGCGATAGAGCGCCATGTTCTCGATGGAGAAGCCCGCCTCCTCGGTGAAGCCCGCCTGGCGCATCGCTGCGGTCAGCTCGACGACGTGCAGGTCGGAGCTGGAGAGCGGCCCGTCGCCGCGGACCAGCCCCAGCCGGCGCAGGCCGGCCACGTCGTCGGCGGCGACGTGCTCGCGGACCGCGGCCAGCTCCTCCGCCGAGGCGGCCGGGTCGGGCTCTTCGAGCAGGCTGCCCAGTGCCAGCATGGCCCGGATCTCGGCGATGGGCAGCTCGCCGTGGTGCTCCAGCACCCAGCGGATGCTGCGCAGCGGCAGCCGCAGCTCCGCCTGCAGCGAGCGGACCCAGAGCACCCGCTGCACGGTGTCCTCCGCATAGAGCGCCTGGTTGCCCGCGGTCTTGCGGGCGGCCGGCAGGAGGCCCTGCTGCAGGTAGAAGTGGAGGGTGGGCGCGGGGGTGCCGGTGAGCCGGACCAGGTCCCGCATCCGGTAGGGGTACTCGGCCACGGAGGGCGATGCTGGCACCGCCGGTGTCAAGTGTCAAGCGGCACTTGATGTCGTGGCGGGACCGCCCAGGTCGAGGTCCGCGGCCGTCTCTGCTGACAGACGGTCATGGTGTCGCTCTCCATGACAGCACCGCATGGGACATAACTTGACAGTGGCGGTGTAGGTTCTTTATGGTTCCCCCAGGCGCCGGCCCCGCGGCGCGACCCACCCAGCAGTCCCGGGCAGGGGGCCGAATTTCCAGGCAGAGGAGGTACCCATACCCATGGTCCGCTCGGAGTCCATGTCAATGGAGGATGTGGCGCCGCGGCTTGTCACGCTCGACGCCCGGCGGGCACGCCTTCGCCGCAGGCGGCGGCGGAACGCACTTCGTGAATGGGCTTCCCTGGCGGTGATCGCCACGGTCGGCACCTGGCTGGCCGCGGCCGCAATCGTGACCCTGGTGGCGCGTTGACCCAGCCCGGCGCGCGCTGCCAACCGACCGTCTTCCCACGCTTCTAGGGAGGTTCCCAATGGTAGCCCTGGTTCTCTTCCTGCTCCTGGTGGCCATCCTCTTCGGCGCCGGCGCAGCCCTCCACGCCCTGTGGTGGGTGGCCATCATCGCGCTGGCCATGTGGCTGATCGGCTTCGCCGTCCGGCCGTCCGGTGGCCGCTGGTACTACTGGTAGTCGAGATAGGGTGGCCGGCCTCATCCCCGGAGAGAACCGGCCACCCCTCGATCATCCTCAGGCCCTGCGGGCGATTGCCCCAGGGCCGAACGTCATCAGTCCGCAGCGCCCTTCAGCCACTCGACGTCGCCGTAGTACCCGGGTGGCACCGGGTGCTTCACGTATTCCGCGTACTGCGCCCTGCTGGTGCCGATGTCGGTGTTGGCGCCGTGGCCCGGCATCACCACCGTCTCGTCGGGCAGGGGGTGCAGCCTGCTGACGATCGATTGCACGATCGTCTCCACGTCGCCGGCGGCCGACGTCTTGCCGGGACCGCCGTCGAACAGCGTGTCGCCGCTGATCACGGCGCGGCCGACGCGCAGGCAGATGCTTCCCGGTGTGTGTCCCGGCGTGTGGATCACCGTGCAGCGGACGCCGCCGACCGCCACCTCCTCGCCGTCGGCGACGCGCCGGTCGATGCGCTCCTCGGCGATGCGGATCTCGCGGTCGCCGACCAGCACGGGCGCATGGGTGGCCTCGCGCACGGCGTCGTAGCTCATCCAGTGGTCGGGATGCCAGTGCGTGGCCAGCACCTGCTTGACGTTGCCGTCGGCGGCGATGGCGTCGAGCAGCGGGCCCGTCTCCAGCGGCATGTCGACGAGCAGTGACTCGCCGCGCGCCACGTCGCGCACGATGTAGGCGTTGTTGCCGAACGGCCCCATGGGACCGACCTTGACGATGCGGACGTCCCCGCCGTCGAAGACGCTGATCAGGCGCTGCGTGTCCTGCTGGGTCATCGCGCGGCTTTGCGCGACGGCGGCGTGAACTTGGCGGGGTCGAGCCCCTGGGCGCGGAGCTGCGCCTTCCAGGCCCGCTTGCCCGCCTGGTACTCCTCCAGCTCCTCGGGGGTGGTCACGTCGGCGAGGGTGGGGAAGTCGGGGATCGCCTTCTCCCAGCCCGCCGGGCGCACTCCGTACTGCTTGGCGAGCAGGCCCATGATGGTGCGCGACTTCATCGGCCCGATCCCGGGAAGCCCGGCCAGCCGCTGCTTCAGCTCCGCCGCGCTGTCGACGCCGCGCCAGATCCGCGACGCGTCGCCGCCGAACTCACCGGCGACGATCGCCTCCAGGGCGCGGACCCGCTCGGCCATGGCGCCGGGGAAGCGGTGGATGGCCGGCGGCGTGGCGAAGGCCTGGCGCAGCTTCTCCGGGTCCATCCCGGCCAGCTCGGCGGGGTCGAGGGTGCCCAGGCGGCGGCGGATCTCCAGCGGTCCCGCGAAGGCCTTCTGCACGGTGACCTGCTGGTCGAGCACGAAGCCGATCAGCAGCGCGTTGGGGTCGGTGGCGATGAGCCGGTCGGCCTCGCCGTCGCCGCTGAAGGGCAGGCGCTGAGGCGCACCCGCCGGAGCCGTCGCTGCTCTGCTCATGGGGAGGAAGGGTAGTCCGTGGCGCTGGGCTCCGTCGCGGCTACACTCTCGCCATGTCCTGGCTCGCCCGGCTGATGGGCAGGTCCTCGCCCGCCCCCGCCGCGCCCCCGCCGGCGGCGGTGGTGGTGCCCCAGGACATCGCCGAGAAGCTCACCGCCACCGGCGTGCCCCTGGGTGACGCCGTCGAGGCGGCGCTGCGCGAGCACCTCACCTCGCTGGAGCAGGCCCACCGCCGCGGCGAGGCTCCCGCGCCCTGGTGGCTGGCCCGGGAGGACGAGGAGGGCGGCGACATCGAGGACCGCCTCCGCGACCGCATCGCCCAGCGCCGCTCCGGCGAGGCCGAGGCCGAACGCTGATCGCCGCCGGCGTGATGCGGCGACATCCCCTCGGGCGGCTCTGGCGCCCGCTCGCCGTCCTGGCGGTGGTGCTGGCCTACGGCACCGTCGGCTACGTGCTGATCGGCGGCTGGTCGGTGCTCGACGCGCTCTTCATGACGGTGATCTCGATCACCACAGTCGGCTACGAGGAGGTGCACCCGCTCGACGCCCGCGGCGAGGCGTTCACCATCAGCCTGATCGTCTTCGGGGTGATCGGCTTCCTCTACACCTTCGGCGTCATCGTCGAGGTGATCGGCAGCGGGCGCTGGCAGGAATACCGGAGGTTTCGGCGCATGGAGGACCAGGTCAGGAAGCTGCGCGACCACGTCATCGTGTGCGGCTACGGGCGCACCGGCAAGCAGGTGGTCGCCGAGCTGGAGCAGGGCGGCCACGCCTACGTCGTCGTGGAGATGAACCCGCAGCCGTTCGCCGAGGTGGTGCGCGACCGGCGGCCCAACGTGCAGGGGGACGCGGCGTCGGACGAGATCCTCCACCAGGCGGGCATCGACCGCGCCCGCGCCCTGGTCAGCGCGGTCGACTCCGACGAGCGCAACGTCTACATCGTGCTCACCGCGCGCTCCATCAACCCCAAGCTGTTCATCGTGGCCCGGTCCTCGTACCCCGACTCCCTCGCCAAGCTGCGCCGGGCGGGTGCCGACCGGGTGGTCAGTCCGTACACGCTGAGCGGGCGGCGGATGGCGGCGCTGGCCCTGCAGCCGGCGGTGGTCGACACCATCGACATGGTCATGGGCGGCGAGCACGCGGGCATGGCGCTGGAGGAGCTGGTCGTCCCCGAGGGCGCCGCCGGCCTCACCGCCGGCCAGCTCCGCCGCTCAGGAGCGACGCTGCTGGCGGTGCGCTCGCCGGCGGGCGGCCTCAGCGTCGGGCCCAACGACGCCCAGGCGCTGCAGCCCGAGGACCTCGTCGTCGCCATGGGCACGCGCTCCCAGCTCGACGCCCTCGCCGACGCACTGCGCCCCCTGGCGGCGAACGGGTAATCTTCGACGTCGGTGTCAACTTTCCACGTGCGGAGAGGTCCTTCCATGCGCGCAGTCACCTTCCAGGACGTCGGCCGGATCCAGCTCGACGACGTGCCCAAGCCGGAGATCCAGGAGCCCACCGACGTCGTCCTCAAGGTGACCACCACGGCCATCTGCGGCAGCGACCTGCACGTCCTGCACGGTCGCATCCCGGGGATGATGCCGGGCTCGATCCTCGGCCACGAGTTCATCGGCGTCGTCGAGTCGGCGGGCTCGGAGGTGAAGGGCTTCCGCGAGGGAGACCGTGCCCTGGCCTCCTTCATGATCCCCTGCGGGCACTGCTGGTTCTGCGGGCGCGGGCTGTTCAACCGCTGCCCCGACCAGCGCGTCTTCGGCTACGGCGCCTTCCTCGGCGACGTCAACGGCGGCCAGGCCGAGTACGTGCGCATCCCCGCCGCGGACATGTGCCTGCATCACGTCGAGGGCGACCTCAGCGACGAGCAGGCCCTCTTCGCCGGCGACATCTTCACCACCGGCTATGACGCCGCCGTCGAGGGCGAGATCCAGGAGGGGGACGTCGTCGCCGTGCAGGGCTGCGGGCCCGTCGGCCTCTTCGCCATCCAGGCGGCGCGCACCTTCAAGCCGTCGGTGATCTACGCCCTGGACTCGGTCGACTCCCGGTTGGAGATGGCCGAGCAGTTCGGCGCGGTGCCGGTCAACGTGAAGCAGGTCCATCCGCCCTCCTTCGTGCAGGACCACACCGGCGGCCGCGGGGCCGACGTCGTTCTGGAGTGCGTGGGCGCCCTGCCCGCCCTGGCCCAGGCGATCGACGTCGTCCGCGCAGGCGGCCGCATCTCCGTGATCGGCGTCTACAGCGAGCCGGAGTTCGAGCTGCCGATGTCGCTGGTGTTCACCAAGGGCATCGACATCAAGATGTGCGGCACCGCCAACGTGGTCGGCCGCTGGGACGCGGTGCTGTCGCTGACGCGGCAGGGCGCGGTCGACCCCACCGCGATCATCTCCCACCGCATGAAGCTCGACGAGGCCCTCGAGGGCTACCGCATCTTCGAGGCTCGCGACGCGCTCAAGGTCGTGCTCACCCCCTGACCGCCGGCCGCTGGGCGGCTTGACGCGGGCGGTGCGCCGCCGCCAGGATGATCCGCGGAGCGCCCCGCCCGTCTGGGGCGCGAAGGGAATGATTGCGATGCACACTGCCTCCGCCAGGCGCCTGCGCCTGCTCGGCGCGGCCCTCCCCGCGGCCGCCTTCCTCATCCCCGCCACCGTCGCGGGCTCGACGCCGGTGGCCTCGTCGTCCGCGGCGCACAGCGTGGCCGCGCCCCAGGCGAAGAAGAGCACGGCGGCGGCGGCCAGCCAGCCCCTGCTCCAGTACCAGTCCTCCGGCGCTCCGGTGGAGACCAAGCCCGCCGTGTACCTCGTCTTCTGGGGTGAGCAGTGGGCGGTGGGCTGGAAGGACGTGTCCAACTCCGGCAACGTCTACAGCAGCGCCCAGGCGCAGACGTACATCACCGACTACTTCAAGTACGTCAGCAGCACCGCCACGGCGTGGAACGCGGTGACCACGCAGTACTGCTCCGGTGTCGCCGTCGGCGCGACGAGCTGCCCGAGCACCAAGCCGCACGTCACCAACCCGCCGGTGTTCGGCGGCGTCTGGGTCGACACCACGTCGCCGCCCCCGCCGCCGGTGGTTCCCGACAACTGCGCGGTGCTGGCGTGCATCGTGCCCGGCACGACGGCCGACGCCGCCAACCTCCTCGCCGCCGAGGCGGTGCGCGCCGAGCAGCACTTCCTGGGCACGGGCAACAACCCCAACGCCGACTTCATGCTGATGCTGCCCGAGGCGACCACCACCACGGGCGTGATCGGCGCCTGCGCCTACCACTCCCAGGCGCAGGACTCCAAGGGTCGCTGGGTCACCTACAGCAACATGCCGTACGTGATGAACATGAACGTGCTCTGCGGCGAGAACTTCGTCAACAACGACGACAGCTTCGGCAACGGCTTCTTCGACGGCTACTCGATCGTGGCCGGCCACGAGTTCGCCGAGGCGGAGACCGACCCGCTCCCCTTCACCCACACCGCGTGGCAGGACTCCAGCGGCAACGAGATCGGCGACAAGTGCGCCTGGATCAGCCCAGGAACGCCCGGCGGCTCGCACGACATCGGTCCCGATGCGGCCGGCCACCGGTATGCGGTGCAGACGCTGTGGAGCAACAAGTCGGGAAGCTGCACGGGCTGACCTGACGCCGCCCCGGCCGCCGCGGCGGCGCGTGTCGCGCTATGCGAAGACGCTGCCGCGGCGCTCCAGGCCGCGGTAGAGACCGTCCTGGATCACCTCGCGCACCTCGTCGGTGAGGCGCATCACCGTGCCCGGGTCCTCGGCCGCGTCGGCGCCGTAGGCCTCGACGGGGATGGGCTCGTGGAACTCGATGCTCCATGAGCTGGGCAGCGGCAGCACACCGAGCGGGCCGAGCAGCGGGAAGGTGGGCGTGATCGGGAAGTAGGGCATCCCCATCAGCCTGGCCACCGCGGGCACGTCGGCGAGCATCGGGTAGAGCTCCTCCGAACCGACCACGCTGACCGGGATGATCGGCGCGCCGCTGCGCAGGGCGATCTGCGCGAAGCCGCCCCGGCCGAAGCGGCGCAGCCGGTAGCGCTCCTTGTACGCCTTGCCCGTGCCCTTCACGCCCTCGGGGAAGACGAGCACCAGCTCGTCGGCGGCGAGCAGGCGCTCCGCGTCGCCGGGATGGGCCAGGGTGTTGCCGGTGCGGCGCAGGAACCAGGAGATGAAGGGAACGCCGAAGAACGCGTCCATGATCAGGGCGCGGGCATGGCGCGGCTGCGGGTGCTCGGTGAGGATGGCGGTGCGGATCATGGCGCCGTCGAAGGGCAGCACCCCCGCGTGGTTGGAGACGAGCAGCGCGCGCCCGTCGCCCGGGACGTTCTCGAGCCCGCTGGTGCGCACCCGCCAGTAGTGCTGGTAGAGGAACTCGAAGAGGGGCAGCAGCGACTCCGTCCATTCGCGGTCGAAGCCGTACTCGTCGGCGGCGGTGTCACCGCGGCCGTGGCGCGAGGCCAGCTCGGCCTGCCGCGCCACGAACGACGCGGCACCGGTGAGCAGGCGGCGCAGCTCGTCGGTCCGCGCGGCGCCGAGTGCCTCCGCCGCGGCACGCGGGGCGTGGCGGGCCAGGCGGGGCAGCTCGCGCGAGATGGAGCTGAGCCTCTCGATGGGGACGGGCGCCACCTCGGCGGGCTCCAGCTCGGCGGCGGTGCGCCTTCGCTGCAGCTCGTCGCCTGCAAGCTCGTGCAATCGAAGCAGGCGCTCGCGGAGCAGCCGGGTGTCGACCACGGGTGTGCCGTCGAGCTCGAGGTCGGGCAGCTCGTCGAGGTCCAGGGCGGTGGTGCCGTTGCCGTTCTGGGTGGCCTCACCGTCCTCGATGGGCACGCGGGTGAGCGTGCGATCGCCCGCGCGCCGGCCTGGTTGCGCCACTGCACTGCCCCCGAGGATGCCGCTGAAGGGGGCCCCATGGTACCAGCGGCCGCCGGCCCGCCAGTGCCCGCTCAGCGCCTCGCGGAGGGCAGGCTCTCGCGGCGCGCGGGGTCGCGCAGGTAGGCGTCGACGGTGGCCAGCAGCACCTCCGGCGGGGCGGCGATGCTGTCCGCGAAGTAGCCGCCGTCGAAGGGCCGCTGGGCGGCGCGGAGGAGGGCGGCCGCCGGCTGCCGGCGCGGCTTGCGGGCGCCCTCGACGAGGGTGTAGCCGAGGATCAGGCGGTTGCCCGCGCGGGTGATGCCGAAGCCGGCGATCGCCTCCCAGGGGTTGAGCTGGCTGAAGGGGTACTGGCGGTGGACCAGCCCCTCCCGGGTCAGCTCCAGCGTCGGGCGGAGGAGCACTCCGGTGAAGAGCAGCGCGGCCACCGGAGCGGCGATGACGAACCAGCCGATGGTGGCGCCCTCGATCACGAAGAGGACGCCCGCCACCTCGGTCACCGCCGCCAGGGGCACCACCAGCGCCGCCGGCCGCCGCGCCCGGAAGACCAGGCGGCCGCGGCGCATGGTCAGCAGCTGCGGCTCCTCCCGCGCCTCGGCGCTCGGGCTGTCGGTGCTCATCGTCGTGTCATCGTATGGCCGTGCCCGAGCCTCACGTCCTCGCCGCCGGCGCCGGCGGGCTGCTCGTCCTGCTCTTCGCGGCGGGGGGCTTCATCGTCGTCATCCTGGTGGCCGCGGTGGTGCTCGCCCTGATCCAGGCCGTCCTCCCCGGCGGCGACACCGAGGCCGACCGCGTCCGCGCCGCCGAGCTGGCGCGCGAGCAGGGTGAGGAGGCGTCCGACTCGTCGTAGCAGCTTCGTAACCGGTTTCCACCATGGCCCGAGACATACTGGCGCGGCTTCATCGGGACCGGCCCGGGCGGGCCGAGAGGCAGGGGGAAGGAGGCGGAGTGCCTCGGTCGTTGTGCAATGGCCGCCGTGTGGTGGCAATTCTCACGCTGAGCGTCACTTGTGCATCGGGGCCAACCATCGGGATGCAGGTCTGGAACGCCGGTCCAGTGCTTGCGTCAAGCCAGTACGCCACCGCCGTCCTGGCGGACTCGCCTGCCGCCTACTGGCGTCTGGGAGAGACGTCGGGAACAACTGCGGCGGACTCGAGTGGCAATGGCTACCCAGGGACGATCAGCGGCAGCGTGACGCTGGGTGCCTCCGGCGCGATCCTCGGCGACCCCGACACGGCGATGAGCTTCAGCGGAGGCTACATCAATACATCGTACGTACAGACGTCGGTCACGGCCTACTCCGAGGAAGCGTGGATGCGCTCCACGTCGACCGCTCCGTTCGCTCCGGTGTTCACCGACCGCGGCGTCGATGGAAGCGGCCACAGCCTGTCGATGTACTTCGGCGAAACGGGAGGGGCGAGCGGCGGCCCTGGCCTGGTGTCGTTCGAGTTGGACACCAACAGCCAAGAGGTCGGTGTCACGGCCGCCCAGGCCATCAACGACGGGCAATGGCACCACGTCGTCGGCACGTGGTCGGCCCCTTCCGGCATGACCGTCGATCCGAGTCAGTTCACGGTGTACATCGACGGTGCCCCCGTCGCGACTACGCCGGCGAGCCACAACTACTGTGGGTGCGGACTGCCCACCTCTCCACTCAGTGGCGAAGGTGGTCTCACGGAAGGGTACAACTACATCGGCACGTTGGACGAGCTGGCCATCTATCCGACCGCGCTCACGCCGGCACAAGTTGCCGCGCACTTCGCGGCGAGTGGGCGACAGGCGCCGCCGATCGGTGGCGCGGAGAATCCCACCGAGACCAACGGGGGGTCGAACCCGAGCGAGCGGTGGCTCGGCGCGACCCATGGCTGCACCTGCAAGCCGGTGGATACCAACACGGGGAACTTCTGGCACACGTTTGAGGATCTCGACGTTCCCGGCCGTGGACCGGCGCTCAACGTCACCCGCACTTACAACTCCTCGATGGCTGCGGCCAACGGTCCCTTCGGCTACGGGTGGCAGTTCAGCTACGGCGCCTCGCTGTCGGCCAGCGGCAGCACCGCCACGATCACCCAGGAGAACGGCAGCCAGACCACCTTCACGCTCTCCGACGGCACCTACACGGCGCCCCCGCGGGTGATCGCCAGCCTCGTCCACAACGGGGACGGTACCTACACGCTGACCCGCCAGGCGCGCCAGCGGCTGACCTTCTCGTCGGGTGGCCAGCTGCTGAGCATCGCCGACCTCAATGGCGCCACCACGTCCCTCACCTACAGCGGCGGCCAGCTCAGCACGATCACCGATCCTGCGGGACGTGCGGTGTCGCTGAATTGGACCGGCGCCCACATCGCCGCCGTCACCGACGCCAACGTCAGTCCGGCGCGCGTCGTGCAGTACGCATACGACGCCAGTGGCAACCTCAGCGACGTCACAGACGTGGCCGGCGGCAACGAGCATTTCACCTACGATGCTGACCACCTGCTGCTGACCATGCGCGATCCGCGCGGCAACACGGTGACCAACCACTACGACGCCAGCAGCCGGGTCGACTGGCAGACCGACGAGCTCAACCGCAAAACCACCTTCGCGTACGCCTTCGCGTCGACCACCATCACCGACCCCCAGGGCAACGTGACCGTCGACGGCTACACCAACGGGCTGCGCACCTCGGTCACCAAGGGATACGGCACCCCGCAGGCAGCGACGTGGACCTTCCTGTACGACCGCGCCACGCTGGGCCTGATCAGCGTCACCGACCCCGACGGCCACACCTCGACAGCCACCTACGACGCCACGGGCAACCGGCTCACCGCCACCGACGCCCTGGGCCGGCAGACCATCAACGCCTACGACGCGCTCAACGACCTCACTTCGACCCAGGATCCGAAGGGCATCATCACCACGCTCACCTACGACGCCAGCGGCAACCTCACCGAGACCTCGACGCCGCTGGTCGGGTCATCGCCCGCAGTCAGCCAGACGACGGTGTACGCGCACGGCGACGCGGTGCATCCGGGCGACGTCACCGCCATCACCGACGCCGACGGCAAGATCTCCCACTTCACCTACGACGCCGCCGGCGACCTAGCCAGCAGCACCGACCCACTCGGCGACACCGCAACCTACACCGACAATGAAGACGGCTGGCTGCTGACCTCGACCAGCCCGAAGGGCAACGTTGCTGGTTGCGGCTGCGCGGCGACCTACACCACGAGCTACGGCCACAACGCCTTCGGGCAGGTGACCACGGTCACCGATCCGCTCGGGCACCTGACGACCAAGCACTACGACGCGAATCGCAACCTCGACCAGTTCACCGACGCCGACGGCAACCTCACCACCTACGTCCACGACGCGAGCAACGAGCTCACCGCCGTGCAGCGAGCGGACTCGCCGCAGACCAGCCTGGTCACCGACTACAACGCCGACGGCACCGTCCTCGACCAGAAGGACGGCGCCGGGAACACCACCACATACGGCTACGACGCCCTCGGACGAGTCACCTCGACCACGACGCCAGCCACCACGGCGTGTCCGAGCGGGTGCACCACCACCCTCGCCTACGATGGTGCCGGCAACCGTCTCACCAGCGTCGACCCGGCCGGCGGGACGACGACGTACACCTACGACGCGGCCAACCAGCTCACCGGCATCACCTACTCGGACGGCGTCACCCCGAACGTCTCGGGCATCACCTACTCGGACGGCGTCACCCCGAACGTCTCGGGCATCACCTACGACGCCGACGGCCAGCGCACCGCGATGACCGACGGCACCGGAACGTCGTCGTGGTCCTACGACAGCCTGCACCGGCTGACCGGCTCGACCAATGGTGCGGGCGCGACGGTCGCCTACTCCTACCGCACTCCATCGGGTGCCCAGGACCTGCTGGACCGGGTCGGCCGCATCACCTACCCAGGCGGCGTCGGATCGGTGGTTCGCGGCTACGACGACGCCGGCCGGCTGACGTCGGTCAAGGACTTCTCCGGCGCCACGCTGTCTTTCGGCTACGACTCCGACTCCAACCTCACCACGTCCACGGTGCCCTCGACGGCCACGGTCACCGACACTACCGGGTACAACGCCGCCGACCAGGCCACCTCGATCACCAGTAGCAACGGGTCCACCCTGTTCGGCGCCAGCTACCACCGCGACGCCAATGGCCAGCTCACCAGCGACAGCTCTGCGCCGCCCGCGGTCGACGCCTACCGCTACACGCCGCTCAACCAGCTCTGCTACGCAGGTTCGTCGTCGACCTCGGCGTGCTCGTCGCCTCCGGGCGGCTCGCAGCCCTTCTCGTACGACGCATCCGACAACCTGACCACCTTCGGCAGCACCACGCAGAGGTTCGACGCCGCGGGCGAGCTGTGCTGGACGTCGCCGACGCCCTCGGCCAATGCCTGCTCGTCCACCCCGGCGGGCGGGACCGCGTACAGCGACGACAGCCGCGGCAACCGCATCAGCGCTGTGCCCGCCTCGGGGCCCGCCGCCTGCGACCGGTACGACCAGGAGAACCGACTGAGCGGCATCGTCACCGGGACCGGCGCGGCGTGCGCCTCGCCCTCTGCGGTCGCGACCTACAGCTACGACGGGGACGGCCTCCGGCAGAGCAAGACCGTCGGCGGCAGCACCACCCACTTCACCTGGGACACCAAAGGCACCCTCCCGCTCCTCCTCCAAGAGGTGACAGGCGGCGTCACGACCAGCTACATCGACGGACCGGGCGGCATGCTCGCCGAGCAGGTGACGTCGTCCCGTCCTGCGATCTCGATGGTCGGCTCGCCCGTCACCGCTGCGGACTCGAGTGGGGCCGGTGGCTCGCTCATCCTGACCCTTCCGTCCTCGCTTGCCACCGGCGACGACATCATTGTCGGCACGACCTACCAGGCGGGCGTCAACAACTCCGTCGCGACGCCCGCCGGCTACACGGCCATCGCCTCACCGGTCACCTCGGGCGGCACCGCCCCGACCGCCGATGTCACCGAGGTCTTCGCCAGTACGGCCGCGGCCGGCGGCACGTCGGTGACCCTGACCTACAGCGGCGTCTTTCCCAAGGCTGCCGTGGCCGTGGTGTATCGGGGCACCGATCCCACTATGCCCATCGACGTGGTTGCCACCGGAGCGACCGCGAGCGGCACGTCGGTCGCGACCTCGGCGACCACCCGCTACCCCAACGACCAGCTCGTCCTCGTCCAGGGCGCCAGCTACCTGGCGACGTCACCGGGCTCCTGGTCCGCGCCGGCCGGAGGCACCGAGGAGGCGCAGAAGGACGCCACGTTGGTCACCATCGGCGTCGCGGACACCCACCAGACGCCAGCGGGGCCGACCGGCTCGCTGGCTTCGACCTTCATGACCACTGGCACCTTCGCCGTGCCCCCACAGCTCACAGCAGTGCTCGTCGCCCTGCAGACGTCCCCGGCCGTGGTCTTCGCCCACCACGACCAGCTCGGCAGCACCCGCCTCCTCACCGACCTGACCGGTGCGCCTCGCGCCAGCTTCACCGTCGACCCGTTCGGCAATCTCATGGCCACCAGCGGCACCGTGAGTACGCCTTTCCTCTATGCCGGCCAATACAGGGATGCGGAGTCCGGGCTGGACTACATGAGAGCTAGGTACTACGACCCGTCGACAGCTCAGTTCCTCTCTCGTGACCCTCTGGAGATGAAGACCAGGGCGCGCTTCGGGTATGTCGGCGGCAACCCGCTGAATGCTACTGACCCTGCTGGGCTGGATTCTCAACCTTCCCAGCCGCAACCTGAGCCAACTTCGGAGTCGCCCGACTACTACTACACGTCACCAACTGATGGCGGCTGCCAATGGTCACCGAACCTGGCCCACGTAAATCTGAGCTCCGATATCGGCAGTTTCGCAGCGCGGTGGGGCTACACCAGGCGCCAGGTTCGTGACGCTATCCACACCTTGAAGAAGGGCATTGAGGGAAATCCAGATGTGGAGCTCGATCCCGATACGGGCGACGTCTACGTGAGGGAGCCCGGCGGCGATCCCGAACTGCTCGGCAACATCGGCGATGAGATTGACGCTCAGTCTAGCTCTGGGCGTAGTGCGAACAAGAGCATCTCGTTGTCGAACCTGCCGTGGTGGTCGATCCCGATCGTGATCGTTCTTGGCGGTGGCGCTATCATTGCCACAGACGGTGCGGCCGCTCCAGCTCTGGCGGGAGCATTCTAGGAAGAAGGTCTCGCATGAACGAAACCTGGGCGCAGGTCACGGTTCGCGTATTCACACTCCGACCGTGCGATGAGATAACCCAATTACTGGGCATCGCCCCGACCAACTGCGTTGCCGAGATGAGCCACGGTCGCGAGTCTGGTCGAGTTC